>VTLG01013921.1_pt1 | contig 12700 bp, 28 predicted proteins | sample 4694571 | NCBI WGS metagenome assembly VTLG01 (sample SAMN12604809, study PRJNA352737) | marine metagenome | biome: ENVO:00000447; feature: ENVO:00000209|ENVO:00000569|ENVO:01000036; material: ENVO:00002151; isolation source: viral sequences binned using virsorter ... | reverse complement strand
AAGAGGTTCTTAGTGTTGAAGATTGTATTCCAGTAATGGAAAACCTTTTTGCTAATCTGGAGGACACCCATATGCCTCCAAAGGTTTATATGGACATACCTAATGGCGATTTTAGGTCAATGCCAGCGATAGTGGGTGAGAATGCTGGCATCAAGTGGTGTGGTGTTCATGTGGAGAATGGAAAGTGTGATATATTTGCAAAGATTATGCTTAATGATATAAAGAGTGGGCAGCTTCTTGCAATTATGGATGGTTGTTACGTTACATCTGTAAGAACCGCAGCAGTTACTGGTGTGGCTACCAAGTATATGGCTCCTAAGGATGCTAAGGTTGCAGCCTTCATTGGATGTGGCAATCAAACACCCAGACAAATGGAAGCCGTTTGTGCAGTGAGGGACATACAGAGAATAAATGTGTTCGACTTGGATGAGAAGGCGATGTACCGTGTGGCGAGTGAAGTTGAGCATTTGGGTATCGAGGTTCATCCGACAATGAGTATTGAGCATTGTGTGAGGGATGCTGATATTGTTACGACACTTACTCCGGCAAGGGGCGAGGGGTTTTTAGATCACTACTTACTTAAGGATGTAGTTCATGTCAATGCCGTTGGGGCAGACGCTGAAGGAAAGAGGGAATTGAAGGGCTCCTGCTTGGCGAATGTGGGGGTTATAGCCTATGATGAGTGGGAGCAGTGTTCTCACTCAGGAGAAGTTCAGTATTTAGATGAGATGGATCAGCACGGCGTCTTGTTTTCATTGGGACATATAGTCAGCCGTGGGTTCTTCAGGACACCGCAGACAGTTTTTGATGCCACCGGACTAGCTATAGAGGATGTGGCAACCGCAAGGTATATTTATGATAAAATTTCTGGTCTTATGTGCGGTTAGCTTTCTGTATATCCAGCCGGATCGACTCCTAGTCATTGAGGATTCGTGTAGATTACACGGTCCTCGGTGACAAAAGGGGTCATCAACATAGGCGTAAATTAACCACGCCTTCTTCTAACTAAATAAAAGTGGTCGTTTCAGCTCGAAGGCCGCTTATTATTTTTGCACCCCGTTGGCTTTTGCGGTACAATCAACACGGTGCATTCTACATTTAGAAAAACCCCCTTCAGTTATAGTCTCCGCGTTGTGCTGTGCCATTTGGTTTTAGTCTCCGCACAATTCTGTGCCATTTGGTTTTGAGTTTTACTGAAAACACGTTGACTTGTATTGATATATATGCTAGAATAGAAAACTGAAAGGAAAACAGATATGCCAGACGGTAAGCGTAAACGACGACACTCAACCAATAAGGCGAAGCGTGAATGGTACGCTTTGCATAGATCTAAAAGGTTTGCAAAAAGATTTGGATATTGTTAAAGATTTGGTTTGACATATGTCGATATATATGATAGAATCAGGATTATCAAGTTCAGTTCAACGAAAGGATTTACTTATGATGTTTGATCACTTTGACGCCCACGTATCGCCCGAAGAAACCAACGAATACATCGACCACGCGGAGTGGGAGGAGATGCAGGAGGAGCTTGCGGAGATCGACGCGATTGCCGCCGCCGAGGATGTGTGGTGGGAATCCGTGGATGCGGATGAGGAGTATTACTCCGACCCCGTTGATCTCTATGGGGCTGAGTGGGAAAACAATGCGGTGAGGGAGTGGGACTAACCCGCTCCGCTGTGTTGTCGCACAAAAAATTGCCCCCGCAAATTTTTACGCACCCCCCAGCAGCAGGGGAAAATACTTTGGTCTTTTTTGAGAAAATACCTAAAGAAGTATTGACATTTGTGCCGATATATGTTATAGTAGAGTTATTAAGTTAAAGGTTATTAAGGATAACAGAATGTACAAGCTACTCAGAATCAAACACACGGCTACAGGTATTAAGCATATGGTTAAGCATATGCGTAGCAATAAGTACATCATCGGTAACACGACTAGCAATAGAGTAGGCGACTACACAAATAGCGTTATCGTTGATAGTAAAGGTAGCCTAAATTATATCATAAAACTTTGGAATAATATCGTTTGAGTGACCAAACGTGTCACTAGGTTATGGTACAATGTATTATAAGAAAATAACAAAAAGCATTAAACTATCAACCGGCAAACGCCGATAATATATATAGAGACAAACAATAGGAAAGAGAGATTATTATGAAGAATCTAGGAACCGCTAACGGTTGGGCTTTAACTGGAACCCCTGTAGAGTACACGAAGCATATCGCTGAGTGTGGTACTGAGTACGAAACAACCATCTGCTATATGGAGTACCCTGATGAGGGTGGTTGCATCAAACGCCAACGCCAAGAGGTTAGGCGTAAGTATGATATGATAGTTATCCGTAAGGGTAACTGTTACCACAATCACACTTGTAAAGAGTGTGGTATTACCTATGATGTTGACTCTAGTGGATAGGGCTTGACTATGGACATTGTTTTGTTTATACTGTTCTTTATGTTTGTGTTTTGGTTAATAAGTGGAGATGATAGGAAATGAAAATGAGATACAACAGAGCTAGAAACTACGCAACGAATCACGTTAGCCATGACCGACTTGATGCGGTTACTAATCACGAAGAGGGAACGTGCAGCTTTCAGCTAGACACGATACCCGAAAAGGGTTTGCGTACTATCGACTTGTTTCAGGGCGATAAGCGTTTGTTTAGTATATCCATCAGCGATACCGGTGTTTGTTATCAGGTGTTGCAGGCTGGTGAGGATAAAGGTTGTTTTACATTGTGGGAAGATGAGGTATAACAATGAAATTGATTACACCAAAGAGATCAACCAAGTGGTTAGATAAGGGCGTGTTGTATGAAGTGGTTTCTGGTAAAGATGACTTCGGATACTGCAAAGTAAAAGAGCCTCGCCGTATAGGTGGGGCAACGCGATACATTCACAAGAATAACATGCGAGAGGTGAAGATAGTATGAGTGATGAGTTTATTATGTTCGTGTTAGTACCAGCGTTGTTGTTGTTGGTAGGATACCCAATCAGTAAATGGAGTAACAAATGATTGATACAGAAGTTCTTAAATCAATGATGCTTGATGATAATACCATAATAGCTCTGGTACACAATCACCATTGTGAGCATTATGAATTACAGATTGACGGTATACCCGTATTCAACTGTAAGGACTATACACAGGCAGAGTATGAGTATAGCATGGAGGCGGCTTGACTTTGGCACAAAAATTGCCCCCGCAAATTTTTACCTACCCCCTGCTAGGGGTAGTATCACCTAATGTAATCTGCTGTAGTGCATAGGGGGGTAGTGTGGGGGCAGAAAAAACATTGAAATATTTCCAAGAAAACCCTCAAGAAGTCTTGACAAACTGGTCGATATATGTTATAATGGGAGAATGTTAAACGAAAGGAAAGTTATGACACTTGCAAGATTCATCAGTTATATTCAATACAGCACAGATTGCCCTAGTGGTATCAATCCTATGCGATGGAATGCTATGATTAAATGTGCTAAAATAAATGGATATATTCTTTAAATAATTAAAGAATGCTATTGACAAATGCCGATGTATATGGTATAATGAAATCATCATAAAACGAAAGGAAAACTATGATGAAAACTGAAACTACTAAAACTATCTTCAAAGCTGACGACTTCGGTCTTGAGGATCACACTCTCACTATCGACAAGATTAGTGAGCTTGACCCGCAGGGTAACGTTATGCTTGTTAAGTTGATTGCTTATGTGATTGACCCAGTAGGCGATGCTATGGTATTCAACTACTCGCCATATGCTCCGTTCCCTGAGTTGCTCAATTCCGCTAAGGTGTGGATTCAGTGCGGTTGCCCTAGCGATTGCGATGAAATCGGTTTTCCTCGCAAGTGGGACGTGGCTTCGTTGCACGAATGGGTAGCAAGCTAGGCTTGACATTTGGTAGTAAATAGAAACGAAAGGTTTAATTATGTTCGACGACTTCCGAAATCCTAGAATCGTTTGCAGTGATGGCTTCAGCATTAGCGTGCAGGCTTTCAACGGTAGCTATTCAGACCGTGACCGTTACGGTAAAGCTATTAGGGTAGAGTGTGGATTCCCTAGCACTACACCCAAGACTAAAGAACTGCTAAAGTTCGCAGAGCACTTTGGTGATAGCGATTACACTACGACCGTTTACGGTTGGGTGCCGGTTGAGGTAGTACAGGCAGAGCTTGACGCTCACGGCGGAATTGTTTCCGGAAAAATGCCAGAATAGGCTTGACAGCATCCGCATAATCTGCTAAAATCGGGTATCTTAATCAGACATACAAGGAAAGAGAGAAAACTATGAAAAACGAAACTCACACAATCGCACCATTGGTAAACGGCGTCCGTCACTTGAGCGACATTGAAGTATTCCAATGCTTCAACGTAGAGATTGATGAGCAGGGGCATGACCTTTGGGGTTATCGTGCAATTCCAGATCGCAAGATTGGAAAGCGTAAAGTGATGAAGCATGATGACCTGCCGCATGAGCCGGGAAGTGCCGAGCGTATCGAGTGGCTACGTGGCTACTACGAGAATCAGGGTGATGAGGTTTCACCTTTTGATAAATAGGAAAGGAAGAAAATGACTAGTTCTAATTATTATCCAGCAATCGTTGCAGACAAAATGCAAAAAGGTATAGAGAGTGAGGTTGGGCAGATTTATGAAATCAGCAAGGTATTGAGTGAAGATGGAAATTCGAGAACCCAAGTAGGCTACTATATGAACGTAGATGAGGATTTTATTTCAGACGTTCTTAGTTGTTACAAGTATAAAGGAAATTAAAGATGCCATACGCAGAAAATTTGGCTTGTGCTATGATCATTGGTTTTATGACTTTGTTCATTATGAGTTGGGATTATGTTCCGCCTATCTATGGAAAGATTAAAAGGGTGTTTGCTAAATGAGAATGAGAAGATCGCACGCTATACAAATAGCGAGAGAGATGCAAAGGATTGAAAATCAAAAGAGGCGAGAGCCGGAACCACAAAGGCGGGGACTGCTTGCCAGATTGCTAGGGAAAAATGAAAAACGTAGTAAATAACGAGAGCGCTTGCTTGGCTGTAATGTTAATCTTTATCCTTGCTTGTGTGCTGGCCTTTACTGGCTGCAATAACGAACCTGCGTCCGAGCTAAACGAACCGGCTGACTACTCTGAGCCGGTTGAGGGTAGGGTGATGCCGCTCCCTGCCGATGTGGTGGAATGGTCGAAAGTGGCATAAAAATTGCCCCGCCAAATTTTTGCGAACCCCCCGATAGTAGGGGGTTTTTTTATTGGTTTTTTTTGTTTTTTCCTAATGGTTGGGGTTGCAGTGTGCCGATATATATACTATAACAAGAAAGGAAAAACGTTATGATTTATTTACTGGCCGCTGCTTGCTTTATTGGTCTACTAGGTGCGGAAATTTTTAACAGATTTATTCTAGAAAATGTGGAATAGCTCTTGACAAAACGACCTTTGTATGGTATACTTAAACGTATAACATGGGCAACATTCAACTGGGGTAACCGACAGCACCCTAACACGAAAGGAAATAAAATGAAAGACCTAAAAGAGATTAAGCGAGAGCTATGGGAAACTTGGCATAAGGCTAAAGAAGCCGGAGCGCCAAGGCAGGTTACCAACGCAATTATTGATGTTATGGTCATCATGGATAAAGAGCAAGAAAATTCAGAAAAAACTGAAGTTTGCTCTTGACATTACCTGCTTATATGGTATAATAGAAATAACGAAAGAGGGAACTGGAGCCAATCGGCTAGGGTTAAGAGCCACTGAATCCCACAGCCCAATCTCTTGGAAAGGATTAGATATGGTTAACTTTGATGGATTTATGGAAGATCGGCTGAACGGCGGTTATGGTCACGAATTGGATCGTCTTCTTGATTCGGTCGATCCGGACTATGAGGATGACGGCCAACCGTCTGAGTATGACGAGTGGCAAGACTACTACGGTGGTGACGACTGGGACCAAGGTCAGTACGATGGCTGTTGTGATTGGTAGGGTGTAACCCGCAAGTCTAGCCCAAGTCGCTAGCATAGTTCGCCGGACTATTCAACACCGGCACACAATACAACGCCGCTCCCCTTTAGTAAAGTGAAAGCCTAACGTCTGCTATTGGGGTATAAACGCGGCACAATACATATGGCTCGGTGTAGATTACGCCGGTTGATAAGCCACTGATCCGATAACGACACGAAACCGAGGATGCCCTGTGGGGCGGTTAACCAAATCGGTGGATACACTGGGGCAGCTTAGCCCCATCGAGTTCAGTGCAATCGGTCAAGGGTGCGACACCCTTGTGAGTCGCCATACAAAAATACGGGGCTGTAGCTCAATTGGTTAGAGTACCGGATTGTCTATCCGGTGGTTGCCGGTTCAAGTCCGGTCAGCCTCGCTTGGCACAAAAATTGCGGGGGCAAATTTTTACCCACCCCCTATGCGTAGGGATTCCGGGTGTATCTGCTAAGCCACCCGGCTGGGGTCAATGGGGAAGCAAGCGATTTGGCGATTTTTTTTTGATATTTTCTAAAGTTTATGCTTGACTCTGGTCGATATATATAGTATACTTAGGAGAGTAAGAGGTTAAAGGGTAGGATAAAGGAGAGAAAACAATGGACAAGTACGATGTTGCAATTAGTGGAACATGTATTTTGGCAATCGTTTTCGGTTCACTGTTTGGTACGTGGGCATTGCTCACGGTCATGTAAAGGAGAATATGATGAGGAAAGTAGAAGATGCAAACGGACGAGAGTACACGATTCACCACTGGTATATACTCACCAACGGCTGGGAATACTATCAAACAGAACCGGCTGACGGAAGTATCGCATTTGGGTATGTGATGGGTGACTGTGGCGAATGGGGATCGTTTAGTCTGGACGAAATGCAAGGCCATATCATGGCAAGCGCAACCGGCTATGAATTGTATGAAGTTGCAGCCCCTTCAGGTTGGAGCTGGCAAGAAGAAGAAAATGATGTAGAAGTAGAGTTTTCTTGGAAAAAAAGTGGAGTTTAGGGTTGACAATAGCCGATATATATTGTATACTTAACGTGTAACAAGTTTGGTTCTTTTGGAAAGGAAATGAGATGAAGATTGAAAAGTCATGTAAAACAGTTTTGAATTTTGGTGGTCACGTCTACACTAATACTTATGTGTCCGGATACTCCGGAACCGTAGAGATCGACATTAGTGAAGTTGATATTCATGGTGTGGATCAAAAGTTTGAATTGTACTTGCCAATTGACAAGGCTCGCATGTTAGCTAAAGAGCTTATTGGAGATTTGGAAAGTTACGATAAAGAACTAGCAGCCCAAGCCGAAGAAGAAGCTCGTGAAAAAGAAGAAGCTGAGGCTTGACAAGCCTTGCTAAATTTGGTAAAATGTATTTTGTTGTAAGTTAGTTTGTTGGAAAGGAAAGAGAAAATGAAAACTCTAAATTCAATCAAAGCGGGTAAGATCGTAAAGTTCGACTATACCGATGGCAATCATGCACCGTACTACGGTAAGGTTGCTGGTCATCGTGACCTAGAAAAAGAACCTCTGAGTAGGGAAACGGTTCGCAAGAACCCAAGCCTAGAACGCTCACAGTTCTTAACTATGGTAGCAATGCCGTGGAACAAGAACACAGTTGTACCTGAGTACGACTCGTTCTATCGACAGTTCTACCACGGTCGAACGCTTACGGTGAAACCCGTTGGGCTTATTGGTCGGGTACTCCTCTGGTTCAGAGGGATACGCTACGGCCTCTAAGCCAAGCACAGTGTGGTTTCTCCTTTCCTGATGTTGTGCATTTCCCCCGCAAGGGGGAGGTGCCGACATTTTTGGAACGGAATTTGCCCCCCCAAATTTTTCCCGCCCCCCGTTAGTAGGGTTTTAAAAAAAGTTTTATTTTTGTTTAAGTTTTCCCTTGACTTGTGCCGATAATTATTATATAATGGAAAACATGAACGATAAAGAACTACGAGAGAAAACGAAGCATCGAACATTCACCAGTATGGCACAGCGTCGTCGGTGGTTGGCCTTGCAAAATGACGTTGAAAAGAATGAAAAAAAAGAGAAAAAAGATAAAGAAACCCCTTGACAAGTGCCGATATATATAGTATACTTTAGTGAGTTGAGTGAGACATACAAACGAAAGGAGAGTCGAATGAAGACTTTAGGTTTGAGTAGTAAGGTTAAGGTATCGCAAGGTGTCGGTACGGTCAGTAAGATTACGTCTGTCGGCGTAACGATTGAGACTGATAAGGGCGAGACGGTTGTCCTTACATTGAAAGAGGCTGAAGGTCTGGAGGTATTGGAAGTATGAAAGAGCAAACTAAGTCTGCTGTCTGGTGTTTCCTAGCGCTTGTTCTAGGTACTATAGTTTCGAGCATGTGTATGTAGTTATGAGAAAGAAGAAAGAAACAAAGATTGTAATTAAGGCCTCTGACATCAAGGTGTCTATTGGTCACCAGCATCACCAATCTGGTGGTGGAGTTCACGACAACCGGCCACGCAAATTGCGTACTCGCGCTGCTCAAAAAAAGGCAGCATTCAGGGATTTTTACTAAAGTTTTCTGTTGACATTGGCCGATAAAAGTTATATAATGATTGAAATGGTAAGTTTGTTTTCGAGGAGAAGCCAAATGGCAAAGTATCCCAAGGTTGGCGACCGAATCGCCTTGTCGTATCATGGAAAGCCCCGTGTCGGAACGGTAGAAGACAAGAACGGACATAAGAGTCTGACTCTTGAACACTTCGACACAAAAACGGGTCGTAACTACTCGACTTTCTTGTATAGCAAGATTGATGGTAGTGACGACAAAGACACTGGAATTACCACGTTGTAATCCAGTCAATTCAGAGGTGCCACCGAAACCCTATGGAAATGTAAGGCTGAGATGCCAAATATAAGGCGGTGGAGCAGTAATATAGAGCAAGTTACTGTAGTGTGGTTCAAGTGGCTTCGACGGAAGTCATGGTAATCGTGGGTTCAACTCCCACACTTCTGACTATTATGCTGATCGGGTAGCACCTGATCAGTAGGAAGGTGGCCGAAACGTCGCAAGCAAGGCTAAGGGCGGCAAGGCACGGGGATTAGAGAGTATGTCCAAATGGATGAGGCTCTAGTCTTTGGTACAAAGTAGGGAAGCGGTTCACACCGTAGCCAGATTAGTCCCTGAAACGTTGGTGGTAACTTAACTGTAACTCCACCCCTTCCACTTATATAATGCGAGTTGCATCATAGCATCTCCTTTCCTAGCCTCACCGGTTTCCTTTCGTACCGGTGGGGCTCTCTTTTTTGGCATAAAAATTGCCCCCGCAAAAAATGTGCCAAACCTCCTACCCCCCACTAGCAGGGTTACCAGCTGTATCTGCTAAGCTTACCCGCTGGGTCTATATAGGATAGCAAGCGTTTCGGGGATTTTTTTTCGGATTTTCTAAAGATTATGGTTGACATTGGACGATATATATAGTAGAATGAGGAAGTCTTAAACAGGAAAGGAAAGATTATGTTGAAATTCTCAAAGGCAAATGCGAAAACGGAAGCGTTGAAACAGGTCGATGAACTCAAACCGTATTTGAGCGACAAGCGTAAAATCTACTCACTTGACCTACTGTCGGGTCACTCTTGCCCGTTTGCAAATGAGTGTCTATCTAAGGCTGTGGTTATTGATGGAAAGCGTAAAATCAAAGATGGAAAGAATACAAAGTTTCGTTGTTTCTCTGCTAGTCAAGAGGTTCAATATACCAACGTATTCAATTCACGTAAACACAATTTTGATAGTCTACGCGGTTTACACGTCAACGATATGATTGCGTTGCTAAGTGACTCACTACCCAAAAATGCCGGTATCATCCGGATTCACGTTGCTGGCGACTTCTTCAATCGTGACTATATGTTTGCATGGTATACAGTGGCTATGATGAACCCTCACACCCTGTTCTATGCTTACACTAAGTCAATCCGTTATTGGCTTGCAATTAACGAGTTTCCCATTTTGCATAACTTTGTTTTGACTGCTTCATATGGTGGAACACATGACCACATGATTGATGAATTTGGATTGCGGTCAACTAAGGTTGTATTCAGTGAAGCGGAAGCACGGGAATTAGGTCTGGAGATTGACCACGACGATAGCCATGCGGCACGTCCGTCGATGCGTGACCAAGATTTTGCGTTGCTTGTTCATGGTACTCAACCTAAGGGTAGTGATGCGGCTACAGCATTAAAAGAGTTAAAGGGTAAAGGTTCATATTCTAGGAAAAAGGTAGGTGTGTAATGATGAAAATAATTGCAACTGAATGTAGCGAAGAACAAACTAAACAAGATGCTCCGGAACTCATGAAGATGCACGCGCAGGCGTTGAAAACGGATATGATGTGGGAATTCTTTGGTGGCACAATCACACTACCTAATGGAAACCAATATCAGGTTATCAATGTATGAGTATAGAGAAGAAGGTTTTATTGTGGAATATTGTAGCACTCCCCTTCTTACTGCTGGTTATGTTTATCATACTGGCAGTTTGATTGGGGAAAATTGCCCCCGCAAAAAACGTGCCAAAGAAAATCCCTAAAAATACTAAAGTATTTCTTGACATATGACGATAATTATAGTATACTTAGGGAAACAAAAGGAGAAAAGGAATGATTGCATCTAAAGAGATCGACCGTGCAAAACGTGTGTACGTTTACTTTAATCTGCACAAGCACTGCTATAGTGTTCGTCAGTCTGGTAAGGTTGTTGGGCACATGGATAAGGTGTGTCTGAGTGATGTTAGGTATCTAGTCAGCGAGGCTGGTCGCCAAAAGGTTCTTAGAGAAAAAAGGAAAAACGTCCATGCTGGACTGTCAGGATACTTTGTTGATAGTGTCCCTGTTCCGTGGAGTTCGTTTGATGTGACATACAATCCCTATAAGTACGATTCATTCGTCGATGTCGATGATCGTGAACCGGTAGAGCGTTCGGATTTCGCATACCTAGATTTAAGATTTGGCCTTGCTTGTTCATACAGACCGTGTATTGAAGCCATTTTTGTACGAAAAAAAAGTTAAAGTTTAGTCTTGACAAGAGCCGATAATTATTGTATACTTGTTATAGTTAGTTAATCGTTTGTTTGTTTGTTTAGAATTGGAGATAGATATGGAAATGAAAGAAAAGCAGAGGCGTGTTGCGGCTGTCGATTTCGTTAAGACTTGGCAGTCGTCTGAGAGCCGTCAAGAGGTAGCCGATAAGCTCGGTGTCACGTATGGTAGCGTGGCTAGTCGTGAGAAGACCTTGCGTAAAGCAGGTGTCAATATCAAGACGATGGAGCGTCAGCAACGTGGTATCAAGATTGATGCCGATGCACTTAACGCACTCATCTCTGAGGTGGATGGTTAAGGGTTTAAGGGAAAGGGGGGTTGCGGCTGTCTAGTGGCCGTAGCCCCTAAGCGATAAAGGAGAACAAGATGGGATTAGATCAATACGCAACAGCCCGCAAGGGTGAAGGAACTATCGACGAAGATGGTTACACGCACTATAAGGATAGCTTTGAGATAGCCTACTGGCGTAAGCATCCAAACCTGCAAGGCTGGATGGAAGACCTCTGGATTGCAAAAGGCGCAGAAGGTGGTGTTGAGTTTAACTGTGTGGATTTAGAACTAGATGAGGAAGATTTAGATAAACTTGAGGAGAGTCTTGATTCCAAAGAGTTGCCTGAGACTACTGGTTTCTTCTTCGGTAGTAATGCTGACGACGATTATGCAGAAAAAGACCGTGAGTTTATTACACAGGCTCGCACAGCAATCAAGCGGGGTTATACAATAGTTTATTACAGTTGGTGGTAAGGAGAACTAAAATGAAGTTTTATGTTTGGTGTGGTGATATCAATTATTTGGTAGATGCTAAGAGCGAGATAGAAGCCGCTGTCAAGGCAGTTAATGCATACGCTGACGTTGACCCGTCTAGCGGAATGAAGATCGCTCCCGCATTTGTAGTTAACGAAAAAGGATTTCAGTCTGCGTCTCTAGGCGATGGGGAATTGTTTCCTTTGGAAGAAGTTCTTAGGCACGCTGGTTTCGAACTGTAAAAGGAGAAGAGTATGTTAGGTAAATTTATTTTTTGTTTTGTGGTGGCGTTAACGGTTGCATGGTGCCTTCCTGTTCAAGCTAAAATTGAAAGCAATGGAAGTATTACCTATAAAGAGGCTGTCAAAGCCGGTAAGAAATCGTTAAAGAAGATTGAAAAGAAATCTATTCGTGATATTATACGTGAGGTTTTGGAGCGTCACGAAAAAACACAACAGACTTTTCCAGTTCCCCTGTACGATTCTATCTATTGGGATCGTATGGAAAATGTGGCATAAAAATTGCCCCCGCAAAAATTGTGCCAAACATTCTACCCCTATTGCCCCCTTGTAGCTGCTAAAGCAGCCCGTTTCGGACATTGAAGATAGCAAGCGGTCTGGCGGCTATTCCACCAAATAAAAATCCCATATTCTCTCAAGTTTAGGGTTGACGGATGCCGATATATATAGTATACTAAGAGCATCGTAGTTGGTAGTTTCATGTTAAAGGAGATAAGAATGGATAAGCTCGGAAAGACTCGTGCTGACAACAATTACAGTGGAAACTTCGTCTTGGAGAACCAAACTGTTGCAAGCAAGCAGGGATTTAAGAACGTGTCAAAAGCGTGGTACGACAAGTGTGTCACGTATGATGAAGCGTTGGACAAGATTGCGGACG
>VTLG01010107.1_pt1 | contig 12701 bp, 6 predicted proteins | sample 4694571 | NCBI WGS metagenome assembly VTLG01 (sample SAMN12604809, study PRJNA352737) | marine metagenome | biome: ENVO:00000447; feature: ENVO:00000209|ENVO:00000569|ENVO:01000036; material: ENVO:00002151; isolation source: viral sequences binned using virsorter ... | reverse complement strand
TAGTCTTTTGTCATGGATTCCATTTTTGCTTCTAATAATATATTTTGATTAACTAATGTTGATAATTTCTTATGGTAATGATTAATCAAAATATTCACATCAACTTCACTGTTCATAGTATCAGAATTGACCTCCATCAATCGTTGTTGTCCACTTCGGTATGCCACTGGCATCCGTTGTGAGTATAAAGTTAGAAGTAGTTATGCCAGCAGTTGTACCAGCAGCACCAACCATTTTACCAGTAGTATCAAAATAAATTATTCCGTTACCAGCTGTAGAATAATCTCCACTTTGAAAATATATTCCTTTTATATCTAGGAAACCTTTTGTACCACTTAAAACATTACCAGTAATACTAGCATCAGGAATATATGTGAATGATCTTTCAGGTGCATTACTAGTTTCACCTGTACTATCATTGTAACCAAAGAATCCAGTTTTATTATTTGCTACTCCAGTTCCAGTATTATAGTTGAAAGAAATACCACGATCAGTATTAGTATCAAAACCGTGTGTGATTGTTAACTGTGCGGTTGTTGTTATACCAGAGGTTGTTTGCCCATCAATAAAAATAGTTCCAATTCCAGTTCCACCTGGTTGTGTTGTATAAGAATTAATTGTGGTGGTTCCAGCACCTGGTAATGAACTACTACCAGTTATAACATCACCAGTGTTGATGCCAACAACAGAATCTAAAGTAATTGCTGATACACCAGATCCAACTGTAGAGGTAACAGTTCTTTTACTGGATACATCACCAATATTCATTATTGGATCATTCAAAGTAGCATTAGTAGAGTTGACAGTAGTTGTTGTTCCATCTACTTGCAAACTACCTTTGATGATAACCATTCCATCACTATCCAATCCATCTGGATATGGGTCAATGAATAAGGTGTTTCCACCACCAGATCTTGTGCTTATAACATTAGATGAAATTCCAATATTATCAATAACTTGACCACCAAGAATTTCAACTCCTGTATTATAAACCCAAGGTTTACCTGTAACCTGAACTTTGTCTGTTCCATCTTCATCATATTCAATACTCGCATCTTCACTTGCACCAAATGTTAATTTAGTATCATCGTTAATTATAACCTGTCCACCACCATTAGTTACAAAACGAATATCTCCATCTACATTGTTTGAAGCTATTGTATTTCCATCTAATGTTAGATTGTCTACGTTCCATTGATTAACTCTTGGCATATTTGCCACAGCAGAAGTGACTTCTCCAAAACCTGAAGCACTTCCACCTGGATGTCCTGAACTTTCTCTTTCTAATATTGGTATAAATCCATTCGATAATGTTCCACCATTAGCATTTGCACCACCAGCAACTGTACCTGGTGTATTACCCATTAGGTCAGTAAAATATTTACCACCAATAACTATTGGATTTGGATCTGGACTTGTATTATCTCCAACAAATAGTCTTGAACCTAAATTTCCTTGTGTTCCATTCGCAATCGTGACAGCAAGTTCACCATATTCTATGGTTGGTGGAGCAGCATTGCCAGTCGATCTTCTTACTCGTATTATGCTGGCCATTTAAAAACTTCCCCCATTAATGTTTAAATTTTGTGTTGCTCCTGGTGTTAGTTGATCAGTTGCTTCAAATTTACTTGTTGATGCATTAAAGACTAAAACCATTCCATCTGATAGACCACCAGATATGTCTACATCAGACAATCCACCTAAAGTTCCTCCACTACCAGATAAGGTAGATATAACTTTATTAGCATTTTTTGATCCAACTCTGACTTTTATGTTAGCCATGTAAATTAACCTGTAGTAACTCCAGCAGTAACAATCGCACTTCCACTAACAATTCTTGTTTTTAAAGAACCGTCATTTAATAAAACATCATAACTATATCTACCTGCTTTTAAAGCAGCTGTAATAGAAGATCCTAAAGATATTCTCAATACTCCTTGTGCACGGTTTGGAAATGAAACTGCAAATGTTGCCTTATCATTTAAAGATGCAGGATGTTTTTTTAATTTGGAAGTTGCAGTATAACCACTTAAATCTAGTGGTGCGTTTGATGAACTTTCTAAATTAAAAGTTTGATCAAAGTCAGCTCCAGCATCGATTACTATGTTACTGATATATGCTGCCATTATTTAACTAATTAGAATCTATCTTGGAATATTTATAAATCATTTATCCATAATATTTCGAAGAAGAGTTTTTATCTCATTCATATCCTGTTTTAAAGAATCCAAATCACTACGCATATTATCAAATTTCCTTTTCTCCTCGTGTTTTTTTCGAGAAAGTTCCATAAATTTATCAAATTCATCTTTATTTCTATTAACAATAGCATTTGAGTCTACGTCTCTGGCTAAAGACTTGTCAGATTCAACTTTCAAATATTTTTCCATTATTCAATTTCGAATGACCTGAGAGCAATTCCTCTAAAGTTTTTAATTCTAGGTGGTTTTGCCTGGTTTATTGATGTCATTACCACTTTTAACATAAATCCATTAAATTGTGGAGTATTTTCTGCAGTATACTTATATTCACTAAATCCATTTCGAGTCGTATTTGGATTTACAACTTTATCTGGAAGACCGTTAGTATTAAATGGTATATACGTAGCGTTTCTATCATCACCATCACTTCTTATTAATTTATAGAATACTCTTATATCTCCTTCTGCCTCTCTATGTCCATCAAATTGAACGAGTAATGAATTAGAAATAAATTCTAAATCAATCATCTTTGTTTCATATATGGCAGAGTTTGGATCAAAACCAGGAATTTTTGGTCTACTATCAGTTTCAAAATTATCTACCTTGTCATCAACTAAATTGCTTATTGCAATAATATTTGGATTTTGTAAATCTATGACTGGAGATACATCAACATTATCAGTTGTAAGTGTGAGTTCAAGAGCAAATGATTTTTGATTACCAAGTATATTATATTCATTTATATTTGAAGCTATGATTCTAGGATCATCAAGATAATTTAACTTGTTTAGAGCTATATTTTCATAACCTTTATCTGTAAATGATGCTTCATTACCACTTAAACTGGTTCCAGAAGTTGTTTTTATTCTAGCAGTTATGTTTGTTCCTGTAGGTGTTATTGATGTTATTTGTGGATCGATTGCTTCAAATGGAATATTTTGAGACACTTGAAGTCCATTACCACCTCCAGATTTTGTTGCATTAAATGTTGGATTAGTTGATGCAGTAGAGACTTTTACAAAATAACTATCAAATGTTTTTTCCCTAGAATCAATATTGTGATATGGTTCTTCATCAATATCAACTTTATTGATTTTTCTCAGTGAAATTCCATTAAATTCATACTTAAATACTAATGAATTTCCAGCATGGTTTGATTTTAAACTTTGATCAATTCCTCTAGATATGGTCGTCAAGTTATTTCCAGAAACACCTTTGTATTCGATTATTTCCTTATCAATTAGAACATAACCAGGAAAAGAGGCATTGACTGTTTTACCTTCAAAGGTTTCAAAACTAGATCCAGATGTGACAGTTATTTGAGTGCTATCATCATCTAATTTCTGAGTTAGTGTTGTTGGGCTTCCATCTGGATGGAAATTAACAATTTTTACATCATTTGTATTGGAATGCATTCCATGATTTTTATGATCAAACTTTAAAGTATAACCGTCTCTTATGGAATCTGGAGTAACTGAAGTAATCTCACCATCTGGGAAAGTAGTTTGTGCTCCACCTTGAGTAAAATGAACCATATTAGCAGTTGGTACAAAATCATTTTTAACTTCATCTAAAACAATTAAATCCGTTCCACCAATTGATACATGAGATGTAACTATTGCTCTTACTCCAGATCCAGTTGCACCAACAGGATTCATGAGTAGCAAATCACCAGGTGCATATCCAGATCCTTGTGTAGTTATAGTAACATTACCAGCAGTTACTTCAGGTGGATTACCTGCAACCACAACTTGTGCTTCTAGACCTTGACCATCTCCTGTCAATGATGTAAAACCAATGCCAGTAAATGTTCCAGTCGTTAATCCAATACCAGTGTTTGATACTATAGTTAATTTACTGGTTCCTGTTTTTATTGGCCCACCAGTTTTAAATATTCTTCCCGTATTAACAACTGCACTAACTGTTTGTTGAATTTCATCACCTGGTGTTAGAGTCATTTCAGTTGCTATTCCCAGTTTTACATTAACTCTCTTAGAAAATGCAACAACTGGATTATTTTTCATTATTTTACCAAGAGGTAATTCACTATTATAAAGTAGAACACTTGATGGTGTATTTGTTATAAATTGTGCTTGATTAAGAGTAAATTTTAAATCCTCATACTGACTTGGAGACCAAGTAGTATTATTTTGTGATTTAAATAATGAACCAAGAACTGGTTGGGTAGTATTTAATCCTTGAGTGATCAAATCAGACTCTCCCATTCTATTAATAAACGCTAGATATTTTTCAGTGAAAAATGCCATTAAAACTATGGCATATTCATGTCCACTTTGTAGAAAGACTGGTGTTTCAAATTTAAATGTAGTAACTGCACTACCATCTTCGGATAAATTTATGTCTTCTGGTTTTATTTTAGTTTCACCGAATGGAACTATCTCTTGTGTTGGTATTCCATCTCTCATTGTTCTTATCTGAATTGTCACTGGAATCTCATCATCTTTTGTTTTAAAGAATAATTCACCACTTGTAATGAATATACCACTTTCATATACTGCTTCATCAACAAGGAATGATTGTGCTAATGGGTCTCCTCTTCTTCCAGTTCTTGCTCTCCTTCTTCTTCTTCTTCTAGCTGGAGAACTATTTCTTCTTCTTCTAGGTATTGCTTGATTTTGAACGTTAGTTGTAGTCTCTGTAACGTCTTCAGTTCTAGTATCTGTAAATGTTCTTGATACGTCAACAGATCCAATTTCAACTCTTTCAATAACTGGTGCTTTAATTGATAAAGTTTGTTCTTGAGTATTTGTTTGGTATCCACTTGAAAAATATTCTTCTTCTGCAGAACTAGAACCAGGATCTAATATTGATGCATTGGTTTCACTAGTTGTAACTTTAATTGTATTACTTCCAGTTGTAAATGTAGGATTCCCAGATTCTGTGGGATCTGGTATGTGTAAAGAGAAGATCAAATCTCCATCACTATCACTCATTAAAGAAATGTCTCCAATTGTCGCTTCTGCAGTTCCTGAAGAATTTACAATTGACTGTCCTTTTTTAACATATCCAAAATGATTAGGATTATTTTGTAAAGCCAAATCAGCAGTATCAATATTTAAAATTTGACTTGTACTAGAATATGTCTGTGGGACTGCTATAGGGTCAGAATCATTTGCAACAGGTAAGATGGTTACAATTTCATTTGGATCATTGTATGGCCCAATTTTATGATTTGGATTAGCAACTCTACATCTAATATTTGGTATTCCACTACCTGCAGATTCAACAGTTTCAACCTCTTCATTAACACTAAAACTTCCTCTTGTCATTGTTATTGGAAGATATTTTGGAACTGCATACTTAGTTAAGTCTTGATTTTCCATAAACACATAAAATTTTGTGTTTGGTTTTAATCTCTTTGCAAATACCTCAACATTTCTTGATCTTACAGTGTAAAGTACATCAATACCAAGAACCTTAGTTCCTAAATCAACAACTGTTTCACTGGAAGATAATTCAAGACCAAATTCTTTTTGAGTTCCAGATTCTCTAAATGTTTGTTCAATAGTATTTCTAATATCTCTTGTAGTGGTTGTTGTGGTTCGTATATTACCTCCTGTAATTGTGTTGCCAGTTGTCTGAGTATTGGTTCTAGATCTTGATGAAAGAACCTGTCTTCCTGTGATTGACTCATCAATTAATGTGGCACTATCTCTACCATTCCAAGTGGTTTCATGAGAATTCCAAAAACTGGATGCCATTCCCCCATTTTCACGATCTTCTACTCCTAATAACTGTGACATTGCATCATAAACATTATCAATTTCAACATTTTGTGGGGGTATGGGTGCTTCATGAATCCAAAAATCAGAGTTAGGGGTTAATTCAATTGATCCAACAAAGACATCAACCATAAATGGATTTAAATTTTCTACTCTAGTTGCATTCGGTTGAACTATAAAAGGAGTTTCAGAGTAATTTAAAGTTAATGCAGCTCCACCTCTAGTTACATTAGAATCTGGAAAATCACTAGCAAATTTATAATCAGATGATTCTGGACTTGCAGTTGTGCTAGTTGTTTCAAATACTAATGCTACATTTCTTTCAGTGGATCTTGGTCTACACTCACTATTTTCAATATCAATATCAAAATTAGATTCACCTGTTAAATTGTGGGAATTGTGATTCCTAAAATTATCGACAAAGAAACCTGATTTAAATTTATCTAATCCAGTGTTTGGATCTTTAACTGCTAAATTTTTAGTATCAGTTTCAAGTAATGATAGTGTAGTGTAATTTTCTAAATTTTTAATTCTACTTTCAAGACTACCAATATCCCTCATTGTATATCTTTTGTGAGGAACTCTCTTAATTAAAATTTCATTTTCAGCATTTCGAATGTAAGGTGGAAGTTTAATTGTAGCTACTTGAAAACCCTCTTCATTAGGAACTGGAGATTTTGGAGTTCTAGATGGAGTACCATCCTTCATTACGAACGCACCATCTTTGGTTAAATATAATCTATCAATTCTTCCTTGATAATAAGAATAATCTACTATTACTGTTTTTCCAGAGATAACACTATCAGATTGTGATGAACTAAAATCTCTAGATGCATTTACAAATGGTGAAATAGTAGAACTAGATCTATTATAAGTTCCAACTCTTGGTCTAAAATCTAGATAATCTGAAGCCCAACTATCAAACACAAATGGTATATCATTTGTATAATTAAGGGTATTATAACTGTTTACTGTTTCCACATTTCCCGAAACTTCATTATTTGAAAGATGGTCAAATATAACTCTTAATTTTCTACTTGGTTTTTCGACATCAGATTTTCTAATAAGTCTCGAATAATCACAAAATTCAATTCTTTGTCCATTGTCTAAATCATAATTTTTAAGTACGTTTCTATCTCCAGGTGCTACTCCAGTCACTGTAGCAATGATGCCAGAGGTCTTCAGGGAGATAGTTTCTCCTATTTCAAAGGTATTTTCGTTTTCATAAACAAAAGACAACTGAGTCGCTTGTACGATCACCACACGAGCAACTGCACCTGATAGTGAACCAATAAATTGTTCACCAACAACTACATTATTAGTAAAAGTGCTACTTTGATTATTTACAGTTACTAATGGTAAACTTGGAGGATCAGAAACTACATCATTTGCTTCAAATATTCCTAAAATACGAGTTACTTCAGGAACATCTAATGATAATTCTTTATCCTGAACTCTTGTTCCATATATTGTACTTGTTGTTAATCCGTCAATTGTTGTTCCAGATCCAACTGATTCAGATCTATCAATGACTAAACTACTACATCTCGTAAGGGATTTTTCTTTTGATACTAATTTACTTCTTCTTACTGCTACTGTGAGTTTTGCAGTTCTATTGGTAGCAGGCCCAGATAGACCAGAAATTGTAACTTGCTTTAATCCAATATCCACGCTTACCATTGTTGGTAAAAGTTTTTCAACAACTCTCGTATTAGGAGTGCTATCAAACATTTCTAAAATATAATTGTCTGCACTAAATGGTTCAAAGAAAAGATTAGTTGTATCTCCAGCAGTAGAAATTTCGGTAATATTAAATTGAACTGAATTATTACTAAAAGTCTTTGTTATTTGTTCTCTCATGACATAAGAACTATCCAAAACATTAATAGAGGAAATGTAATCATCTGCTAATTTAACTCTAAATCCTGGATCATCTGATTCATTTAAAGTTGGAACACGAACTATAATATCAGTTGGTGATGAAGCTGCAACTCCTCCATTACATGTGCCAGAAACATCTGCAACATTTTCAATAAGGAAACTAGTTCCAGCAATACCAATGTCTTTTACTCGATTAAAAGTGGGAATATTGTTGCCAATATTTGCACCTCCAGTATAACTAATGATATCTCCAACTTTAACTAATGTTCTAAAATCTGTAACCGAAGATCCTCTTACAGTTGAAAAACCAGAAGTACCATCAGAAAGTTCTAGAATCTCAAATTCTGCACCTGTCTGAAATATTTGCTTCTTAGAATTTAAAACTGTATTTGCTGCAAAAGTTGTGCTACCACTTCCTAAACCACCAGAGCTATGAACTGCTTTAACATCTTCAAAAGTGTTATCCTCTATTGCGGTTACGCTATTACCCTCAGTAATACCATTAATTATTAATGGTTCATTAAGTTGGAACTCTCCTGTAACATCGGTAAGAACAATCAGAGAGGTATTTGTTATCGTAAATGCTGAATATCCAACTGCCCCACTATTTTTTCCTTCTACACGGGTATAAGCACCATAATCAACATCAATATTTTTCGAGAGTGTAAGACGTGTATAAAGTTGGACATCATAAATTGATAAATTATAAGTCGTAACTGCTATCCCTGTAGCACTTGTTTGTTTAAAATCGTAAACTTTTGCAGTTCCAACTCTTTCATCTGCATCAAATGCTCCAGGAGCAGCAGCTTTGTCAACAGTCAATCGATTACGTAATAATTGGACTTGTCCACTGATAGTATTATTTTGAAAACCTACGTCTGGTGATCCAAAAACCTGAGATATTGAAACTGATTTCCCCATTCTAATTGGAACGCTTTGATTCTCAACTAATTTTGTCGTTCTTGGTTTTAAAATATCTATTGATGATGTACCAATATTTTCAACTTCATAACCTCTTACAAAAGCTTTTCCTGATGAAATTTGTAAACTAATTAAATTATCAGACGGTATATTACCATTTTGAGTTTGTTGTGTATCAAAATATACCCCTTTATTACCAATTCTATTATTTAAAGATTCTTTAGCATTTACAGTAAATGGTCTTACATAATAATCGCCAGATTCGTCATAAGTTCTTCTGGCTAATTCATCAGCAAAAATATTATATTCAGTTTTAGTGACAATTTCCTTTATTTCACCATTTTCAACTCTCAATAATTCGACAAAATCATCATCATTACTATCTGATAACAGTTTTTTGTGTAAACTAATTGATAATTTGAATCTATCTGCACCTGGTGCTGACTCATTAGAAAATCCTTTTGCATTATCATACAAATCAGAATTTACAGAGGATGCTCTTACTGTTTCCTCATTTATCAAAAATCCAACTCTATAACTTGGTTCGTTAGTATATTGATCCAATATTGCAGTAGATGCTACGTTTTTTACGAAAAATCCACGAATAAAGTAAACACCTTCACTTACAGAAAAAGCACAACCAGTTGATGTTGCATCAGATACAATACATCTTGCAAATTGACTATTTGCTGTTATACTTGTATTCAAATAGTTGAAAGATGAAAGAGTTATTAAATTTTCACCATCTAAAAATACTTTAGTTTCTCCATCAGTTCCAGATTTAGTGTACTTCACATATAAAGTATCAAAACCATCAATAGATTCTGCAGATGTTAGTCTATTAACTACTGTTGCTTCTACTCCTGAAGTTTCCCCTTGAATTTTTATTCTTGCGTCTGCTACAATTTTTGTATAGTTAAAAACAGGTATATTTAAAAAATTTGGATCTATCTTTACTGCGTTATATTCATCATCATATGAAGTTCCACCAGGAATTACCATCGCACCTTCTTTAAAGAAGTGTTGTCCAAATTTTTCTACTTGATTTTGAAGAATTGTCTGAAGAGTTGTTAATTCTCTAGCCTGAACTGGAAATCCTGGTTTGAATAGAACTTTTTGATAGTTTTTACTATCAACAAAATCATCAAAATATGGGGAAACGTTTAAATTGGTATTTTGTGGCATCTTTTTAGAACTCTATTACGATTTTTATTTCTTCTTTTTGGGAAGTTGATCTTGTGATTGGTGCTCGATTATCAACATAAATGATATCACCAGAGTATTTTTTAATATCTGGATTTGCCATACCAGTAACAAATGATTGACTTAGAGCAACATTTTTTCCACTTGCAGTAGAAATTGAATCATCATTAAAACTTTTATTAATAATAAGATCTCCTCCAGCTGCGTTAGCATTAATTATAGGAGCATTATCATCAGCAATAAAATCAAGTTGTTTATAAGAATAAGATGCTAATGTTGAAAAACCAACTGGTTGATAATACTTTAAGATTCCAGTTTCTGGATTCCAAGAGGCAACATATGCAACTGCAGTGGATCCTACCCCAACTGTTTGTCTTATTATGCTATTAGTAGCATACGTAACTTGAGATGTGGTAGATACTCCAGCTGCACCATCAGAAGTTAAAGCTAAAGCACCTAAACTTGTTGCAGTCGTACTATTTAGAAGCGTGTTTCCAGTAAAAGTTCGAGGGTTTTTGATTACACCAACACGAGAAAAATCATTTCCAATGACATAATCTGGTGCGTCATCAACGTTATTATCGTATTTTGAATACAACATGACTCTAAATCCACCTAGTTCACGGTAAATATCTGAGCCATGACCACCTTTAGGTGGTATTACAACTTCAAAATTTGGTTGATTTATAGTAGACGCTGGAACTCCAAGTTCAACATTGTTTCCATTCTCTCCAACGTACGTACCAGTTATAAATCTAAGATTTGCATATGTGTAATTAGAACCACCAACAACTGTTATCGAATCTACAGACCCCCCTTTAATTTTAACTGTTGCTGAACCACCAGATCCATCACCACTAATTGGAACTTGTGAAACTGTTCCTCCATCTGTACTTCCAACACTAATGCCAGTTCCAGCATCTTTAACAACTATAGTTTCAATTTTTCCATCTACAGCAGCATTTTTTATGTTTTCATTAGTTGCATCTCCCCATTTTTTAGGAAGAGGTATGTATTTTGATGTAACAAATTTAACAATATCAGAAGGAGAAACACTGAATAGATATTTCCATAGATAACCATCATCTCCTGCAGGTTGAGGTGCAGTGTTTGTATGAGCTGGTTCAAATAATGATTTGGATCCATCTGGATTAAGTGGATCAGAACCGTTGTTTATACAAACATAAACTTTAAACTCTGATGTGACGACATAGTAGTTTGATCCATACAAAGTTGTAGATTTTGTTTGAGGTGTTAAATTTTGATCAGTATAACTATTTTTCCCATGATAATTATTCCTGTACATATCGTATATTGAGTTAGATTGCCAATTTATTCTTGGAATAACTCTTCGAACATCATCTGAAGTTACTTTTTTCAAAAATAACATGCTATCATGATAAAAATTTTCTTGGGAAAAAGAATCTATAGGATCTGGAATAGGAGCTCCCCAATTTTCAAATCCATAATTTTTTACTTGCACATTTTTTGGATTAGGGTGTCCTAAAAAGGTGTAATAGTTATTATTTCCAGTCGTACCAATACCTACAAAACTGTCTATAAAAGTTTCTGCGTTTAATATACGATATTGGTCAGTGATTATTGCGGGCATTGATACTTACATTTTTTGATTATTTATACCTGTTATTAATAAGAAGTTTTCATTGGTAGAGTTCTTATAACTTGGGCAGATGTTTCAATTCCAATTATTCCGTTTTGATTGTGGAAAGTAAATGATTTTGAGTCGGAACTTCTGGTCACATTAATTGAACCCCAACTATATGTACCATATTTAGATTGACTTATTAATGTTGTTGTATCTATACCTGAAATAGAATCGACATTTGCAAATACTCTTATCATGGATGATCCAACAGAAACATAATCTTCAGCATAATAAACATTATCTAGGAAGGTGTTACCAACACTAACAGTTTCTGGCCCAGAGGATGTGGTTCTAATTCCAGTAACTCCATCACCAATACTTGTATTTTGAATTACAAAATAATCACCAGTGGCAATACCAGACTTAGATATTTTATTTAATTCACTACCAGCTGGCGTTCCATCTTCATCATATATGTTGGGATGCGGTTTAATTTCAAAAAATAAAGCAGGTTTAGTTGTGTTTATACCAACAGCACTTGTTCCAATTCCAACTATGATTCCATAGTCACCGTTGTATGAAACTTTTTCTATTGTTTCAACAGAAGCTATTGTTCCCATACCAACGATGTTTATATCATTCTGAGTTTGTCCCAAATTATCAACTTGTTTGAATAACCAAGAGTCTTTAACGTAAATTTTACCATCATTTGGTGAAATTGATTTAATTATTCCAGTTGTTGGTAATATTTGTGGTTCTAAGTAATTTCTTTCTTTAGATATACTCACTCCATCTATAATTAAATCCTGTAATTGTTTCTTCCACACAGTTGGACGAGTAAAATCGGCATCAGTGGATATACCAACACCAGAGTAAGTTGTTGTTTCTACAGTATCAGATGCAATTAACTCATAAACAACTCTTTGATCTTGTCTTGCTACTTTACCTAAAGATGTGACGGACTCACTTCTTATTCCATCTGGTGATATACTACTATTCACAACAGAATCATTAAAATACTGTAATGTTAATTTATCTCCTGGTTTTATTGTTTCATCAACATCGACTTCAACAAAATCATCAGTAGAAGCAGTATAGAAATACATTTTAAACTTACTGCCTGATTTAGGTGCTTCTCTAAATGTA
>VTLG01004874.1_pt1 | contig 12702 bp, 22 predicted proteins | sample 4694571 | NCBI WGS metagenome assembly VTLG01 (sample SAMN12604809, study PRJNA352737) | marine metagenome | biome: ENVO:00000447; feature: ENVO:00000209|ENVO:00000569|ENVO:01000036; material: ENVO:00002151; isolation source: viral sequences binned using virsorter ... | reverse complement strand
GGCTTCTTCTTCTGAAGAAGTGTCCTCTGAAACGGTAGCTGTGTCCTCTGCTTCTTCCTTAGTAACTTTACGTTTATAAGGAACAGGCTCGAGAAAAGCCTCTGGTTGAGATTCTTCTTGAATCTCTTCTTTTTTATTTTCTTCCATTTTATCCTCCTTGATTGGTGCTGTTGGAAACAGGTGGCCTAGAGTCGTTTTGGTGCTATAACTATGCAGTCATAGGTGGCCTATCCATTGTTGGTGCTCCTAATCCTTCTGGACTAGGTGCATCTGCCGCCATCGGTGATGGAGCAGAATTTTGTTTTGACATATCCATTACAAATTCTTTCATTGATTCTTCGGGTGAATTTGAAGGATATCTTTGTAAAATTATTGAAACTGGTACAACCACCACAGGTTCTTTTGGGCCTCTTTCTGCTACTGCAGATATATCTACGCCTCTTGCTTGTAATGCTTGTTTTACATCTTGTGTTAAATGCATATCTAGAACAGAATCATCTATTCCTCCCATTTGCATTCCTTGATTATTCATTGGTTGTTCCATAGGAGATTGTTGTGCTCCCATAGGATTTCCCATCATTCCATTTGCCATATTTTTCTCCTATATACCCGAACTATCATCATCATAATCATCTGCACTACCATAGGCAGATTCATATGCTTGTTGGGCTTGTTGGTTATTGTAATCACTAACACTAATGCCTCCACCACTAGAGTCTGAACCTCCAGTATTAATTCCCGCCGCTTGTTCATAATTTTCTTGTGTATACGTTGGGCTAGTTGGGTCAATGTTTGCATCTGGTGTTGGTGAAGAGCCATCATCTTGTATATCATCAATATTAACTACAGGTGATGAGTCTGTTTCTTTTAGTGGTATAATAGCATCATCATCTTTTTTCCACCAGTCATCACTTGATACAGCTTTACTTAAATCTTTGTAAGCGTCATTCCATGAATTATATCCTAATCTAGTAGCATACTCTTGTTTTTGTTTAAATGTTAAAGCTTGTGAATTTATCCCTTTTAATAATCTTTGTTGTAAATTATCTGGTAATTTTACACCACTGTTTTTTAAATTAATTAGATATTGCATTCCTTGCATTAAACTACCGCCACCAGAACCGTCTGCATTTATATACCTTCCTTCAGAATCATAATATCCACCTTCATCATCTCCTCTAACATTTACATTACCTTCTCTATCAATTATACCTTTTACATTTCCTTGATTATCTTTAATAGACATAGCTTGATTTACTTTATTTCTAAATTCTTTACTAAAACCAACATAAGTTACAGGAGAGCCTCCTGTTTGTCTACCACCTCTTGTAGAAGTATCTGTATATATCATATTGCCATCTAAATTATTTTTAGGGCTAAAAAATTTTTTAAATATATTTTCATCACTTGATTTTTTGTATCCATTTTCAAGTAAATCAAAATAATCTTTGTAATTTCTATAATTATCTGCACTTAATAATGCTACACCCCAATTACTATTAATTACATTTCTTTCTGCGGGAGTAATTGATTCTTTAAATTGAACTTTACGATACGCATTTTTTTCATCATCAAATGCAAGATATCCTTTATCAACACCATAACTAATTAACATAAATTCATTCATTGATTTACTTTGCATTGCAGAAGGTAAAGTTGAATAATTAAATATATTATAATCAATACCAGATTGGTCAAATGAAGAATTAGGCTCTGTTACAACATTCCCTAAACCATCCGTATCTACTGTAGGAACATATGACCTGCCTCCTGTAACACCCGATTGATATTGTTCTATATTTGGAAAAGGAGTTGTATTATCAGTCGTATTAGCATCACTGTCTCTATCATCCATATATGGATTACCAGAACGTGGGTCTGGCACACATTGTCTTAAATCTTCATCGTAAACATATCCTTCTGGGCATGGTTCTCTCTCTTCTTCGTCCTCTTCTGCAGGTGGTTCATAATATGGAAAATCAACATCTTGACTACTAAAAGTATCAGTATCAATAAAATCTTGTGCTAAATTATTAAATGACCACCCTGTGCCATCAAATGTTAAACCTATATTATTTCCTTTGTAGTATGTTGTCATTTACGTTTAATCTGCTCCCTCATCTTCATCAACTCCTGCAGAGAAGCTATCTTCCCCTGGAGTCGGTACACCTCCAATTCCGATGTTGCCACCGCCAACGCCTGTAATGTCCTCTGCATCCGCTCCTGTAGGAGCTCCTCCATCACTGGCCATTGAGGACTGTTGATTATTGCCTTTATCTTGTTGATTTCCATTTGCCATTCCCATTATTTTTGCAAAGATTGCCGCTTTCTCTGGGTCGTTTATTAGTTTTTCTGGTTCTATATCAAGTGACTTTGCAATCTCAGATAATATAGAATGCCATCTAACAAACGGAGCCAAATTTTGATTTGATGCAACTTGTAAGAAAGTCATTAATCTTTGTGACCTTACTTCTTTCTGCATTAATGATGTTGTACCTCTTGCCTTTATATGTAAGTCTCCTTTTATTTCTGGAGTATCTTCATTAAACTGCATGTTCCATGCAAATAATGTTTCACCTAAAGGTCGTAAAAGGTAATCATCAATATTTTTAATAACTGTTTTTATACTAAGAGCCGCCGCACCCATTAACATTGACATACCTGCCGCTGTTCTAGTTGTAGACTGAACCCCTGTTGTTCCATGCGAGTATGATGGAATACCTGTAGATTCATCTGCTAGTTGTCTAAATCTATCAAACATCATTAAGTTTTCATTTGCTGTATTAGGAAACTTAACTCCGTGTATAGCCTGTCCTGGCATACCACTTTGTCTTCTAAATATTTTACCAGGAAATACTTTCATATCTTGTCCTGGCACTAACATAGTTTCATCTACATCAAATACTAAATTACCTGCAAGTGCTAAATTATCAATAGCCATTCTTGCATGGCCATTCATAATTGTTTGTGCATCATCCATGTTTTCTGGTATACCAATACCAAAAAATTGATATGGGTTTATTTCGTATGGGCAAATTAAATATGGTAATCTTGTTGGTGTAAATGGATTTAACACTAATCTAATTACTTCACCATTACATACCCAACAATTAACTTGAACTTCATCCATGTCATCCATGTCATTATCGTCTAGCTCTAAACCTGCTTCCATTGCAAGGTCAGTGTCTAGTGTTCCCCAAAATTCTAATATTTCATATCTGTTTTTATCGTACTCACTAGTGCTTTCTCTATCTTTTAATGATGATTCATATCCACGAGCTTCATAGTTAGGCCCCATATTTAAAGCATTACGAATAGCTTCTTTTCTAAAATAAGGTCTATTTATTAAATCACGTATTTGTGAACGAGTATATACATGTCGTTGTATTACATACTCGGCATCATCAATAGTTACTGCATCTGGGTCTGGATAAAAATCCCAACAAGATACAGATTCGATTCTTGGAACTAATTTTGTTTTAGGAGAGTAGGTATTTTCTCCTGTTACAGGGTCTTTTTCCCAGTTATGACTTGTTTGTTCATAAGTAAAAGGCCCTTTAATAACTCCTGTTCCTAAAAGTGCGGATTCAAATAATGCATGTCGTAAAACATTTACAGCACTTGCTTCTTCTAATTGGTCATGAATAAGTTTTTCCATGTTAGCAGATGCTTCTTCTGCAGGGCTAATTTGTGGTTCTGATTTACCATCTTTTGCTTCTCCTGCAACAAAATCCATACCTTCATATTTATCTTTTAAACCGCCTAGTATACTTGTTGCACCAGGTTTTAGTTCATTACCATCGCCTGGATAACCATATGGACTTTGAGGTTGTTCTTCTTGTCTTTTAAATTTAGACACATGTGCATACTCTACTATACCTTCTGGTATAGGTGTAGGCTCTACTCCTACTGGAAATTTACCACTAGAAAATAAAACTTCTATTAATTGTCCATATGCCGCAAGAACTTTAGTCTTTGTTATTTTAACAAATACTTTTGACTTTTCAGACTCAGTAAATGCCATATCATTACCATAGACTCCTCTATAGTTACGATAGGCTCTTAACCAACGTTCTTCATCAAATTTACGAGCATCTTCTGCTTCTGTAAATTTACCTTTAATAAGTCCTGCAAGACCAGAAACTTCGTAGTCTTGTTCTTTACTATCGTCAGTATCCGCTAAAGATAAAATATTGGCTGACTTTTTATCTGCCATTTTTTACTTTGCTTCTTTTGCGTCTGATAATTCACCTTGAGTATATCTTCTTAGCATACCTGCATCTGGTTTTTCTTTTGCAGGTGGTGTATCTGGCACGCTAGAAAGCTCTGCTTGAGAATATTTTTTTAACATTCCCGCTTGAGGTTTTTCTTTTGCAGGTGCACCATCAGCTACTTCAGAAAGTTCGCCTTGCATATACTTTTTCATTTTAATTGGTGTTTCCATCTTTCCTCCTAGTAATCTCTTTCATCTGCCATTCTAAAAACAGCAGGGTCTACTTTATTTTTCTTTCCTTGTTTAGGAAAGTCGTTTGGTCTTGTTTCATCATTGGCATGAATAGTCATGTCAATTTTCTGTCCTACTGGTGCATCTTTTGAATAATCAGCAGGAAGTTCACCTTGTTTGTATTTTTTCATTACGTCTTCTGGCATTTATTCCTCCAAAATTTTATTTTTAAGATACCCCATTAAATCTGGATTATCTACAAAAACAGTCGTTAAACCATTCGTTATACCATTAACTATGGCTTCTTCTTTTTCTCCTACATCTATATTCCATTGATAAATAACACCGTGTATTATTTCATGTAATATAGTATTAGCATGAGAAACACCCTCTTCATCAGAAGTATATCCTATGATACCTTCTTTAGAAAAAAATTGTCCTTGTGCTTCATTTGCACTAGCTACAGTTTGTTTCCATTCTTCTAGCTTATAGTTTTTATAACCTATCTTTACAGTGTCTGGTATTTTACTAACACAATCACAATATTTTGGTTTAGGCATTAGTATCCAAAAACTCTATCAGAAGGTTTAAACTTTTCTTTTTCTGTATATTTGTTTGCTTCATAACTTTTTGGATGAACACTTCTGCTCATCACCCCATATCGAAGAGCATCATACGCATGGTCTTCTGCATGTGTATCAACATCTTCTGGATTGTTTCTATCTATTGGTAACATTGGTAATGTTCTAATTAAATTTATACAATTAGAAAATACTTTTAGTTTTGGCTGTCCAGTATTTTCATCTTTAGATAATAACTTATGTAATTCTAATTTACCTGCTACTCTACTTCGTGGTGACCTATCTGATGGTCTCCACTTACAACCTTCTCTAATCATCGTCTCTGCAATACTAGGGCCAGCATCCCCTCGTCTTGACCAAGTAGAAGAGTCCAAGATTCCGTATCTAATATATTCACCTTCTTCTCTCTCAAGTACTTGCTTTGCAAAAACGTCTGCCGTAACTCTTTTGGTGTAATACTCTCTGTATACCCAGAAATTGTTATCGAAGTCCACTGCAATCCAAAGAACGCAAGCCGCAGATGAATACCCCCAGTCGCACGTTCTAAATCTGAGCCAACTGCGGGGAATGTTAAAAGGCTCCACAACATGAGTGGGAATACTAAATTCTGGAAAAGCCGAGTTTTCAAATGCACCCCAATCTCCTTCTAAAAATTGTTTACGTTGTACCTCTGGTAGAGATGACAACATAATTAGATAATCATCTGTTTGCATTAGATATGGATTATCTTGTAGCTTTGCAGGTATAAATCTTCTTGTTATAGACCTATTTCCTGCTATCGTACTTATGTTTACATCAAACGCTGTGTTTGGTTCTGCAGGGTCAACAAACATTTCTTTAACCCATTGTGAACCTACGTTACCTGGATTACCTGTAGCTCTCATAAACACAGGTATATCTGGGTCTACACTACGAAGAGACGAACGTAAAAAGTTATATATCTCTGGTGTAGGATATTGTGGTAATTCATCAATACCTATCCACGTATACGATTGACCTTGGTAACGAAGAACATCAGTTAAGTTTTCTGCGTAACCAAATTCAATTCTAGCTCCAGATGGAAATCGCCATTCTTTTTCTTGCTCTCTCCATTTAGCACCTGGAAATGCTTGACCATATAAACGTTGAGAATGATTAATCATGTCTCTAAGTTCTGGCATTGAACGTCTAATTAACAACGCTCTATGGCTTCCTTTGTCACAATAACGAAGTGGGTCTATCAACATTGCGTATGATTTACCACCACCTCTTGCACCACCATAAAAGACTTCTCTTTCTGATGCCGCTAAGAACTCTGTTTGTGGCCCTTCGTTTGGTTGAAAAATAATATTATCTTCAACATGTTCTTGTACGTTTGGCGGAAGTTGCTCTACTTCATCTTTTGTTAAGACTGCAGATTCTTTTCCTTTTAATGCATTGTCCGTTTTTAGTATCTGTTCTTTTTTCTTTTTAGCGTAGTGTAATTCTACTGAGGCTTTTTGTATTTTTTTTTCTTGAGTTTTTAAAACTCTTTTAGCTGATGCCCTAGCTTTACTTTCTACGCTGAGAACTCTGGGAGCTTGTTTGACTCCTCGTTTTCTTCCAAGATTTTTTCTTGGTTTAGGTGGTTCAATGTCTGCCATCTGTTATTAATTATCTTTCTTAATCCTGTGTGTGTTATTGGTCTTTCTGTTTTTTGAGTCAACCATCTTGCAACCTCACGATAAGAACAATTATTTAAATATTCTTTTGCTTCTTCTAATGCATCTAGTTCAGATTGTACTGGCTCTATATAATCTGGGTCATCAGATTCTTTATAGCCAAATGGTATTACTCTTGCTTTTCTTTTAATTCGTTGCATCTTTTGGTGGTAATATAAATATACCATGAGCAACTTGTGCGTTAATATCTATCTTGTCTTTTTTGACAAGTCCAACACGGTCAAGTATTTGTTTGGCCGCTTCCATTCTAATATTAACACCAGGAGTTTTACCATCTTCATCTAGTGCATCTACTAAACCTTTTACTGCTTTTGCAGAGTTAAGTGCTAAAGAGTATTCTGCTCTTTCTAGTATTTCATCTTTTAATGCTTTAACAACTTTAGGATAAGAACTAGGTGCATATCCTGCAATCTCTCCTGCTTTTTTTGGATTACCTAACGCTTCTCCAAACAACGCATTGATAAAATTTTGTTGTTGTTCTGTTAATTCTTTTACTTCTTTTTTAACTGGTAGCATTTATAGCCATTGCCTCTTTTGTTTCTTTTTTATTCTTTTTTCTTTTACCCAATCTGGATTTTTCTTTATACCTAATTCTTCTTTTATCTCTCGTTCTTTGTATCCATCTTCTGCGGCTTGAAGTATTTGCTCTCTGGCTTTATCTTCTTTTCCACCCACATCTGATATAAGAGATAAGTTAGGAGCAGTAATAACTCTTCTAACAAAACGCTTCTTACACGGAAAGTCTCTTTTAGCGACAGGTAATAACTTTGTAAATACCTCGCCAGTTTTTGTATTTTCATATTCGTATATTGGCATTATTCTTCTTTTATAATTTTAAAATATTTTTCTTGGTAATCATTTAAGTTTACTAAGTTATTTATTTTACTATCCTCTTTACATAATTGTACATACATATTTTTATCTGTCAACCATTTTCTGCCAGTCCAAAATTCAAAGCCATCATATTTAGCTTTGTACGAACTTGCTTCTTCGTAGGCATAAGATAAATAATATTTATTTATGTTATTATTTAAACACCATTTTATTTCATACAGTGTTGCATATGTTCCTAGTCCTAGCTTTTCATCTTCATAGTTCCAAGCAAACTGGCCTGTAATTAAATGATTGTTTAAAAGCATAAACTCTGTAAATGCTACAGGAACATCTTTGTAATAATACACAAAGTATTTCCAATTTAGGGGGTCATCCCGCATAAACTCTTCACTTTCTTTCTCATTATTCTTTTCGTAGAATTGTTTATGCCTAATATAGTTTTTATATATATTAGCTAATATATCTTTATTTGGATTATCTTCTACTTTTACAGATACATTTTTTTTATTTAATGTATACTTTTGTTTTTTACTAAAAGTAAATTTAAATAAATCTAATCTACAACTTCTAGCATTAATCCAAGTTAATCTATCTAGTTTTGTATAATACCAAGATAAAGGTATCCAACCATTATCAAGAGCATAGTTATATTCTTGTGGCTCAAACTCTGCAAGTATTAACGAATATATTAAATCGTAATTAGTAAGTTTACCTGCGATATGGTCAAAGAATAATTTCACTAAGGACGTTCAAACTGAGTCATATATGAGTCATCAGTCTTTGTGTCCTCTTCTCTAGTGTTCTCTACAGTATAAAAATTCTGGTCTATTTTATAACCAGGATTCTTTGTTAATCTTTCTTCCATAAAAGCATCATCATACCACACAGTTCTATTGTTTGGATACGCAAAAAAATTACCATCATCCATTCTAAACATATGTGCACATTTATGTTCTGGGTCTTCACTAAAGTTTGTATCTAACATACCTGCTTTATTTTCCCATGCCCAGTCTATTGTAAACATGTATGTGCCTTTTCTTTTAACACCTTTGTAGTCTACAAGTTCTGCTCTACAATTTGCTAATCTATTTCTTCTTTGAACATCTACATAAGGTGAGAAACAATCCCAGTACATATGTATATTCAGTGGATGCTTTGGTGCATCCTTCTTCCAACAAAATGCATGTATTGGTCTACGTGTCCAATTCACACCATTAGGTAATAAACATTCAAATAATAAAGCTCTTCTCTCTAAACTGTTTACTGTATGTACATCTGCAAATGTAAAATCTCCATGCCCTTTTTCATGGTCGTATAAATATTCATTTCTAATATATGCACTAAAGGGTGGTAGATTATGGTTTAGATATGCCACCTACCACTTAGTCCTATGTGCCCAATATCTAGCTGACATTTTACTAGGATTTGGGTCTTGTGCAGAATGTCTTGCATAATAACTTTTTTTTCTCGCTTTGTCCTTTTTACTTTTAGGATTTTTACCTGCACCTTTTACACCTTGTTGTCCAAATCTAATTAATTTTAATTTATGACCTTCTTGTGCTAAAACCATATGTGATTTAGTTTTGTGTCCAGGTGTTCTTTTAGCTTTATTTACACCTTTTAAATTATGTTTCTTTAGTAAACTTTTTTTTCTATTTTCGTGTGGCATTATGAAAATTTCCTGTACTTAGCAGTTTTCTTTGCTATCTTCTTTGGCTGTTTAGCTACTTGTTTTCCTGCTTTCTTAGCTTTTCTTTTAGCTTTAGTACTAGCCGCATACTCAGCAGAAGAAAGAGCTTTAATTGCTTTTTCTGGTAAATACCTTTCACCAGTTTCAGAACTTTTCTTACCACTCTTGGTTCTCCATTTCTGTTTACCCCAAGCTTTAAGACTTCTTTGACTTTTTGCCAGTGCCATGTTTTCTCTTTAAACTAGCTTTGGCTTTTTTAGCCAATCTTGATTGTTGAGGTTTACCACCATACTTTGCTCTCTGCTCTAATACAGTTAAGATTTGAACTTTGCGAGCATATGGTTTTTTAACTCGTTTAACTTTAGCAATGCTTTTTTTAGCATCGCCCACAGTTGCATACTTAATTCTAACAGTGTCTTTTGGATTTTCATCTGTATATAATCTCCTACCACTACCCTTCGGTTTTTTACCTGTTCCTACTTTTGGGTCTGCCATCGGTTAGCCTCTGCAACCGCCACAGCTCCCACCACAATATTCACACATTATACTTTTACCCTTTTCTTAATAGTTGGTTTTTTTGTTTTCTTACCATTCTTTTTTTTAATAACACCTCTTGCCATTAAAACATCTTTCATAGTTACTTTACCATCTCCAGACATATCTGGAAATTTTTTCTTTTTAGTTTTTTTCTTCATTACTTATATCCTCCCCCTGCTTTTTTATAAGCCTTTGCCAGAGCCTGGGCCTTACGAGCTGACCACTGACCCGCCGCTGTTCCATGTGAAGCCTGTGCTTTAATACGATTAAAAATTTTTTTACGCATACCAGGTTTAGTATAGTTACCTGCTTTGTTTACAGTTGACTTACTTTTTTTTGCCATAGTATCTAGTTTTACTTTTAGCTAAAGTAGATAAAGTTTTAGCCTGTCCTGCATGAGAACGTGATGCTTTATTAAGTGCTTTTGCTACTTTTTTTATTTTTCTTTTTTGTGCTTCTTTCATTATTTTTTCTTTACAGTTTGTTTTGCTCGTTTAAATTGTGCCGCAGTAGGTGCACCTTTAGCACCTTTCTTTCTCATTGTCTCACCACGTTTTCTTTTAGCGTGTATGTTTGCGTATAATCCTTTTTTTGCCATTATGATGTCCTAAATTTTTTGGAGGCAGACTTAGTCCTCGGGAAGGAACGATTTTTGCTTGCTGATTTTACTTGTAAATTGCTACGTTTATTATTCATAGCATTACCATCTTTATGGTGTACGTCTTTACCGTCACCTTTTTTTACTAAGCCTGCCTTTTTTGCTACACGTCTAGCTTTATTACGCATAGCCCTCTTCTTTTTACGAAGAGGTGACTCTGTACTAGCTTCTTGCTTGTAATTTCTTTTGTAATTTGGTGAACTAGGCATACATTGACTTAGATTTCTTAGCTTTTTTATCAGCTCTCATCTTAGTCATAGCAGATTTAGCTTTAGGTGTACCACCTTTGCCCATTTTTTTCTTCATTCCTGCCATTTTTTTACCATTTTTTTTCATTTTCATACCAATCATAGTAGTTTCCTCCCTTAAATAATATTTTTTATTAGTTTTTCCACAAATTTATAGTCATTTATCTGGCTATTTCTAAATTTATGAAACTTTTTAAACGTTTTTTGCAAATTTTCTTTATGTTTTTGCCTATCTGCATTGTTTGTAGCACTGTAATATTCTTGACTTTGTTTAATTATATCTTCTTTTAGGCTGAACAGCTTATGCATTCTTCTTCTTCTGCAGGAACATCTAATGCTTTGACCAAATCTGGTCTTTTGAGCTTTGCATTCTCTGCACGAAGTGCAATTCTATCATCATACGCCTGTTCTAATTTCTTATAAAGGTAATCTACATCTTTCTGTAATGAAGATACTGTTTGTGTTAATTCTGTAATCATTTCATTTGTTGTCATTTTGTTCTCCGTTAGTTTTGAGTATAGAAATCCAACAGAGAAACTGTCCTCCATTGGCGTATAACTTGTGGAACTCGTGTTTGTGTCGTGGTGAGTTCCCCTCCCACCAATGGAAAGTGTATTTTTTACGGCGTATAGCCTTAATGGTTATTAAAGCGTGTGTGCTATGTTGCCAAATAAAAAATACATGTGCACTATTATAGCGTGTGAGTAATTTCTGTCAAGTATTTTTTTATATTTTTATCTTGACAATTCTGATATTAACTGTATAATGAATTATCCCCCTAAAGGGAGCCTCTACGTCATAAGTATACCTATACAAACTACCCCTTAATATGTCGCCAAAGTAGTTTACACCTGTTTTTTACAATTTTCACATGGTGACGTCATCATATATGGGGTACCCCCACCTGCCACCTGCCCTGCCCTAAGTGTTCCCGCTTTGTTCCGTCATCTTCGGTCATTATTAGAACTACAATAAACCCAAAATAAACAAAAAGTAAAAGTGGTTTACTTTATAAAGCCAAAAAGCAAGGACAAAAATTTGTATTCTTTTCACGTGAAATAATTGGAATATCTACAAATTATATTTTGTAAACTACAATAATAGAACATAGAGAGAACATAGAATAAATCTATATATAGTAGGTACATACCATTGATACACTAGATATAGGGGTATAAAAAATATCTATATATTTCAATGACTTAGTTAATAGTCCGATATCGGATTTATTTTATACATGATTTATTAATTATTTTTTAATATGTGTTTGACATAAAAATTCTTTACATATACTGTATATTTATAATTAATTAGTAAGTAATTAATTTAATCAGTTAATGGAAGGATTTTAAAATGACTGATAAATTTGAAATAAATCTAAATAGTGTTAGTAAAAATATTGTTGGTATGATTAACACTCAATTAGATAACTATGATAAAAATATTACAGGTTCTAATAAATCTGTAAATTTACTAGCAACAATAATACATGATAGTAATATGATTGATGTATCTATGATATCTAAATATTCTAGTCTTACTCAATCAGATGTACGACCATTTGTTGACGCTTGTATTACTCAAATATTAGGTGTTGAGGACGTTAAATCATTTAATAAGAATAAACGAGATGGTTTAAATCAATCTATGATTATAGCACTAGCGACTATTAAAAAGGACGCTTTGTTTAAGAATAGTAAAGGGCAATCAATATCTAATGGAAATCTTTTAATTAAAGATAGTATTGAGGGTATCGACCATAATAAAGGTACAGGCGATAGTACACCAATATCTAAAAAGGACGCTTTATCATGGGCGAAAGAGGTATTAAACTTTGTTAAAAAGAATGATACTCATAAAAGTCCGATACATAAAAAAGGTACAGCGTTTTTTGATGCTTTGGGTAGTTCTGAAGAATATACAGGTATTTGGAAGAATTTTGATAAAACGCAAAAAATTGATATTGGCACAATGACCACTGCAGATATTAAAAGATAGTATAATAATTTG
>VTLG01017059.1_pt1 | contig 12703 bp, 9 predicted proteins | sample 4694571 | NCBI WGS metagenome assembly VTLG01 (sample SAMN12604809, study PRJNA352737) | marine metagenome | biome: ENVO:00000447; feature: ENVO:00000209|ENVO:00000569|ENVO:01000036; material: ENVO:00002151; isolation source: viral sequences binned using virsorter ... | reverse complement strand
AGTTTCAGTAAGCCCACCAGAACCTGCTAGAGCTTCTTCTGTTAATCTGTCTCCAACAGTAGCTTCAGCAGTTCCAACTACCTTATCTGTATCTGGAGCTAGTAAAGAATCTGGAGTTGTAGTTGTTGTTTTTGCTACTTCAGTTACTACTTCAGGTTTACTAGCAATAGCATCTATAACAGTTCCTTCATTAGCTTTAAAAGAAAATAAATCTGTATTAAGTTCAGCTCCCTGAAAAATTTGATTGCCTGATATTTTAGTATTTCCTACATTCATCTTAAGTAGATTTTCTTTACTCATACCCAAGTTTTTAGCCATCTCATCTACTGTTACATCTTTTACTGCAGTAATAGTTCCTTCCCTACCAGTTGCTCTAAATACATCTCCTATATTTTCAAATCCTGCTTTAGTTTTAGCAAAAGCACTATCAGTTCCTGAAAAGAAATTAGTAGCAGCTCCTTCAATATTAAAACCAACTTTATTTAAAGCTGTCTTACCAAATTCAGTTATAGCATTAGTAACACTATTAAATCCTGCTTTAACTACAGTTCCAAATCTGTGCGCTCCTGCTAGTATCCTACCCATACCTTTAGCAATTAATGATGATTTAGCTCCTAATGTTGTAGCCCAGTTTCCTAAGTTAGCTAATAAAGAATTACCAATTCCAGGCAGTATAAACATCATGGCAATTTGCCCTAATATCCCTATCTTACCCATGAATTTACCAAACTTTTTAAATGCGCTTTTAATGCCTTTGCCTATCTTTTTAAAGACCTTACCAACACCTTTAAATATCTTTTTAAGAATACCCATTACTTAGGTCGCTCCTAGTTTTCCAAATAAACCATCAATTAAATTAAATGTAGATGTACGTGCAGATACTGCTTTTTCTGACTCATTACTTAATGCTGTAGCATATAAGTTAGTTTTTCTTGTCTGTTCAGACTCATACTGCTGCCTAAGATAAGTTGCTTCATCTCGTAACAACTGCCATATAAATGCTTGTTCAGTAGATGTTAGCTGAAAAGACTGATTAGCTGCTTGTTGATTAGCTGCATTTTCTGCAGCAGTTTCAGCAGTATTTAACTGCCTTCTCCATGCAATATTAGACTGTATAACAGCTTGCTCATTCTGTGCGTTCCATTGTTGGCGTTGAAAATCAACTTGTGTATTAAACTGATCTATCTGAGCATTTAAACTTGCTTGTGCTTTTTGAGCTTCAATATCATTATTTGCTGCAATAGCTTCTAATCTATTAGCTTCAGTTGCATTAAATTGTTCCATAGCATTAATTTGAGAAGCATTAAACTGATTTAATTGAGATCCTAAGTTAGCCATGAACTGATCTCTTTGATTAGTGCTTGTAGCATTAAACTGTCTAGCTGCGTTCTCTGCTGCTTGATTACTCAATATAGTTTGTTGTCTTTGTTGAGAGTTTAATACATACGATTGTTGCTCTGCATTTAGATTAGCTAAGTCTGTTTGTAAAAATGTTCTTGCATTTTCAATACTTACTTTAGTTACTGCATCTGCTGCTTGAGCATCTAAAGCAGCCATTGCTGTAGCGTTCTGCATAATAGCTTGTTGATTCTGCGTAAAATCCTGTAGTGTCATAGTCTGCATAAACTTACTATTAGCTAACTGTATTTGCTGATCAGCATTGAACTGAGCCATATTCATATTTGCTACGTTAGCTGCATTAGTCATAGCTCGTTGTTGATCTACATTTAATTGAGCTAGTCCCATTTGTTGAGCTAACTGAGCATTTAATTTATTAACTTCTAAGTTTTTATTTAGATTGGTTAGCTCAGTTTGTTGAGCTGCAGACATATTTTGCGCTTCAGCCTGATTCTTAGCAGTAAGAAATGCTAATCTCATTTGCTGTTCATTAGATAGATTAGCTAGTTCCATCTGCTGTTTAAAGTCGCCATTCTTTTGTAAGAAATTAGCGGCTACTTGCATCTCAGCTAGTCTTTCTTGATTTACTGCAGATTGATTGGCTCCTAATCTCTGAGCCTCTACCTGTAAGTTAGCAAGTTCTATCTGTTGATCATTACCTAAATTAGCTACTGCTATTTGTTGCTCATTCTGCAGACTTTGTAATCTTAACTGCTGCTGTTGTTGAGCCTCAGTTAAAGTAGTTTGTTGTGTAAGCTGACCTTGACTTAAATTAATTTGTTGAGCTAACTGAGCAGACTGTGTTTCTGCAGTTTGTCTATTAGCTAAATTAGTCAGCCTTAGCTGCATATCTTGGGTAGCTTGTAATATATTGGCTTGTTGTTCGTTAGATAAGTTTTGAGTAGCTCGTTGCTGTAAAGCTGTTGCATTACTTTGAGCTATAGGTAATGCTGTTTGTATAATCGCATTAAATAACGCATCTCTACCAACAGTAGATACATTTAATCCTCTAGCATTTAATCTAGATTCTACTAGCCTTACTGCAGGTCTAGCCCAAGAAGGAGTAACACCTTCATCTATACCAGATAGTAAACTTTCTAACTGTACTGATACTAATGCTTCTTGTGGCAAAGCTGCTATCGCTGCTTGTACTTCTACAGGATTATTATCTATCTGAGCTGTAACAGTTGCAGGATTATCTAAAATAGTTTCAGCTATATCACTAGGTACATTACCTACTTCTTCTAGCATGGAGACTGCAGCACCTTTAGCTGCCTCTCCTTTTAGCTCTCTTCTTTCTGCAGCTTCATATCCTATTGAACTTTCAATAAGAGCCTCTGTGCCTACTGCTGCTTGTTCGTCTGTTATAGCTTGTCTTGCAGTTTTTTCTGCATCAGGAGTAGCTGATAATGTAAATGTTTCTCCTGTTACTCTATCTACCTCTACTACAGGAGTAGCAAATGTAGGAGTTGTTGCTTTAGAAGCCTCTTCTCTTGCAGTATCTATATCTGCAGCTCTAGCCCTTTCAGATAACTCAGTACGTACACCTGCTTGAGCTTCTCTAGTAACATCAGTTTGAGCTGTCCTTGCAGCATCTGCTTCAGCTCTAGCTGCTGTCATTTGAGCTACTGGAGAAACTCCAGGCAATGCAGCAGTTGTGGCTGTTCCTCTTGTAACTGTTAAATCTGGAGCTGTAATAGCTTGTTGACCTATATCATCAATAGGATCTATTTGTTGTATTTGCTCATCAGCAATTAATGTAGAGGGATCTTGAGTCAAATCAGTTTTTACTGTCTGTATTGGATCTACTACATTATTTTCTTTAGCTCTAAATTGACTTATATCTTCAGCTATTTTATCTAATACTGGCTGTGCAGGATCTCCTACACCAGTTCCAGTACCTGCCAATGAGCCAGCACTTGCTGCAGGATTAGTCATAGGAACTCCTGAAACCATAGGATTTGAAAATCCTGCTTGTCTTTGGGCAGGAGTTTTGTCATCCCACCATTTCTCTGCAGCTCTGTATGTATCTAAATATCTTCGATAATTTTCAGATCCTTGCGCTCCTCTTCCAAAAGAGGCATCTCTTTCTCTAAGTGGATTTAACTCAGCATAAGATAATGTCCATATATTACTTCTATCCACCTCTTCAGCAGGAGCTTCTTCGCTAGGAGGAGCTTCTTCGCTAGGAGGAGCTTCATCAGTTGTATCGCTAGGAGGAGCTTCCCCAGGTGTATCGCTAGGAGGAGCTGCATCGCTAGGAGGAGCTTGCTCTTCTTGTTGAGTTGATTGTGTAGATGTGTCTGTAGGAGGAGGTGTCTCAGCTCTTTGAAAGTTACGATTAGCTTCAATAGCAGCTTCTCTACTAGGATACATAACTCCATCAAGGCCCATAGTAGGAGTATCAGTAGGAGTTGTATCGGCTTGATCTGTAGCTGCATCCTGATCTGTAGCAGGAACTTGATTATTTATAGCTGTACTACCACTTACATCTGTTCCTGTGTCTGAAGTTTTGATAGCTTCTTGATCAGTAGAGCCTCCTTCATCTGCCCTTGCAGCTTGTTCTCTATTAATGGCTGCCCTTTCAACAGCAGCTCTAGCTCTTTTTTCTATTTCTGATAGATCAAGATTAGGAATAAAGCCACCAAATTGTGACTTTACTCTTCCACCACCAGTATAGTCCTGCCTATCTTTTAAGACACGACTACGCTTTTGAGCCTCTTTTCTAGCCTTAGCTTTTTTTAAAGCTTTTTTACTTGCCCCTTTTCTAGCCATAACCTCTAACCTTTAAATTTATACAGGCTTATTATCTTCTAGATATATACCTGAGCTAGCAGTAGGAGTATTTTCTTTTAAATAAATATCATTAGCTCCACCACTTACTTTAGGATTATCAGCCATGTAAATATCATTAGCTCCACCAGCTATCTTAGGAGCGTCTTGTAAGTAAATATTATTGTTACCTCCAGACATTTTAGGTACTTCTGGAAGATATATATCATTCACTCCACCAGTTATATTGGGTGAAGGTTTGTGTTTAGTATCAGTAGGTTGTGCCATTTTACTTCTCCTATTAATTAAATATTAATGCAACCCATGCTGCAATAACTGTAGTTGTAACTGTTCCTATTACCATCCAAGCTAACTTTTCCCACCTTTGAGCATGACTGCGAGTAGCTAATTTTAACTCACGCAGTTCTATCATAGCCTCAGTCCAACGCTCTCCACATTCTTTTTCATGAGCTGCTATCTTTTCTAAAGCTTCCAAGGCTAACTCCAGTGCTTTTTTATCTTCCATTTAATTCCTATGATGGCTTTACAGGCCAATCATTATCACCTGATCCACCTATATCAGGAACTTTTAAATTAGGCCAGTTGCTATGTTTAGTTATATCTCTAAGAGCTTGCCTATAAGTTTTCCAGTTTTCAGCCATAGTTACATCACTACAGGCCATCCAATCTGTCTCTGCTAGTCTTCTGTTTCTTTCTTCTCTGTTTCTTGCTGCTGTTTGATTATTAACTTCTGTTTGTGCTGCTGTTTTTTCACTGTCAGTAAGACTTTCTACTTTATGAAGATAAACAACATTGTCCTCAATATAAGGATCTACGTTAGTGCTTTTCTGTGTCATTCTGTCGTAAGAACGGCTCATTGTTACAGGCATTACAGAGTTTTTTGTCATCCAATCAGAAGTTGGGCCAGTTGTAGGAAAAGAAACATTTGGGAATAACTCTGTATGCTCTCCCATGCTCTCTACTTTGTTATCTTTGATTATAGCTATTTGCATATTGTTACCTGTTTGCGAATTCTTTAGTTGGTGCGGTAAAGTTAGAGGTATATCGAGCTTTCATCGTCAGTCTTAACTCATCAATATAACCTAAAAAATCTCCGTACCCAGTTGATGTATCGTTTGAACCTACCAAGTGTTCTGTTTGAGTTAAATCGTTAGTAAATCCTGTCACTGTTGATCCATCTTGAGTGCCATCAACGAACATTTTTAAATTATTGGAAGTGTCTCTAGTCAGAGCAAAATGATGCCAATTATTATCAAATGGGGTTGCTGTTCCTATAATTGTGTTACCAGGAGTATACATAAAAATATTGTTACCGCTTCCATAACTACCAGAAGATGAGTTTATACAAATCTCACACCATGCGTTGTTTTGTGTACTAACCGTAGCCATTTTGTACATTCTGCGATAGTAAGTGTCTAACGAGGTGGTATTACTTTTAAAAAAGAATTCTAAGGTAAATGGGCTGGTTCTTATAGGAACAACATTAATTAATTTAAAAGAATCACTCGTTCCATCAAGCGACAAACTTGCTGTGCCAAACTTTGCTGTAGTTGCCGTACTTGTTTGAGCATTACCAAGTGTCTCTGAATTTGTTTTACCTGTTTGGTCAAACGCAGCGGCATTGGTAAAGTTTGCTAAAAGCTTGGTGTTCGTAACGTCTGTAGTTGGAGCCGTTGGAGGAGTAAAGCTAGAGGTATATACCGCTGTCCCTTTAACCACTCTTAAATTTGATATATAGCCTTCAAATTGTGCTTCTGATTCTATGGTGGAACTTGTTTCAACAATATTTCCAATGGCAAATGTTTGATTTCCTCCAGAGCTAATATCAGTTGATGTGTAAGATGTATTTGTTGCATCTAAATTACCATTTATAAACAATTTGAAATTACCAGAGCTATCCCTAACGCAAGCCACATGGCACCATTCATTTCTTGGAGTTACATTTGTAGAAACACAAGTCCTACCTCCTGCCACATAAACATTAAATGTTGTTTTATCGCTTTCTGCCGTGTCGTTTACAACAAGCCCTATTGCGTTATTATCATTCCAAAAAGGGCCAACATGCCATACTCTGCTATAAGGGTTAGTATCAGCGGTAACATATACCCAGCAGTCTATCGTAAACGCTCCTGTTCCAAACGCAAAATCTGCTGACGAACTAAGCGTAATCTTATTTGTTTTATCAGTTTCAATCTGCCAGTTTGCTGACCCCCCATTTACTGCTGCATTATAAGCTGCACTAGGCTCAAAGGGTGAGAAGGGTTGTATAGCTGCCCCATTAACTGTAGTTACTACATGAGCAGAAGTGCTTTTGTCTTTGAACCTATTACTGCAACCAATTAATAATTTAGTGTTAGTTACTGCTGTTAAAGGAGCAGTTGGTACAGTATAGCTTGACCCTGTATAGAGAGCCGTCCCCTTCAACACTCTTAGGTTTGAGATGAACCCTCCAAACCAATAGTTATTTAAATAATTTGTAGTTCCAATATATAAATAATCGTCTGGTTTCAAAAAAGAATAATCAGAGGCAATTGTCCATGTTTGTCTTTGATCTCCATTTTTAAACAAATAACCTGTTGTTCCAGATCGAACTAATGCAATATGTACCCACTCACCTGTAGGGAATGTTTCGCTGTCAGTTATTGTTCCTGCAGCAGATACTACTAATTGATTAGAGCCATTAAAATAAATTAATATTCTATTTGCGTTTCCACCCTTTCTGCCTTCATAAGTAAAGTTCATGCCTGTGGTAGTTCTAAATACCCACATTTCTATAGTGAAATCACCAGTGCCAAAAGCAAAATCATCAGATGTTGGAATAGAAAGATAATCATCAGTTCCATCAAAGCTACCTGACCATTTGCCTTCATCTGCACTAAAAGGAGAAAAAGTTCCTTGAACAAGATTTGATGAACATGTAAGAGTTTTGCTTGTGCTAGAGCTATCCACATAGGTATTGTTTTGCGCTCCATTAGAGCCATCAAAATGGTATAGCCCTGTGACTAAATTAAAGTCATCATCTGTTTCTTCTGCCGCAGAAGCAGAAATAAGTTTTTCAGAGAGAAAAGCCATTAGGTCATGTCCTGTCCTGCTGTAAATCCATAATAGATCGTTCCACCATCTACAGTCATAAATACAAATACATCTACATCACCTGATCCTGTACTAAGCGTAGGAGCTGTACCTCCAGCCCAATCCACTGATCCAGGCCAAGTAATAGTTCTAGCTGAAGAGTCTTGTGTAACCTTTAATGTAAATGAGGAAGCATATCCAGATGCAGCAGGATTACTAAATGTATAAGTTACATCTTCAGAAAGAGTATGTGTAAAAACTGAACCATCTCGTAAATTTAATGTTGCTGCATTACTAGAACTTGTTACTGCTGTTGATTCTTCTTGAATACCATTATCAAACTTAGTAACACCATTTGCATCTGAAGTTACGACTTTACTAGCTTCTGTTGTTCCAAGTGTAGTTATATCAAGATAATTTATTTCTGCTGTAGTAGCTGTTACACCATCAAGAATATTTAACTCTGTTGCTGTACTTGTAACTCCATCTAATATATTTAACTCTGACGCTGTAGCAGTTACACCATCTAAAATATTTAATTCTGCTGCAGTAGAAGTCAAAGCTGTTCCACCTATAGTTACAGTAGAAGATGCACTTAATGTAGTAAATGAACCTGCTGCTGCTGTAGAACCTCCAATTACACTATTATTTACTGTTCCTCCAACAATAGTTAAATCTTGGTCAACTAAACCATCTTTTACTTTAGTTAAAGCCATTATTTACTCCAAATTCTTTTATGTTACTTCTACCCATTTAGTATTTTCTTCATCCCAGCTATAAAATTTTCCATCATCAGGAAACGAAACAGGAGCTTGCCAATCATTATTTTCATCTAATACCCAACTTGGAAAAGGTTTTTCAGTTATAAAAATATCTTTTATAGGATCGTAAGTTCCTCCTATTGCTGCAAAGTTTTTCCTAAAGTTGTTATTATATGATGTTTGTATCCATGTACCTCCAAGCTTCAGATCTACTGCTAAAAATTCTTGTCCACGATGCTCTTGAGAGTTATCTACAACTAAAACACGAATTACTTTATTATTCTCATCTATTTCTGCAAAGTGTGCCATTATGCTAACTCGTACTTTATAATTACTATACCGTAGCCGCCATTTCCACCATTAGCATATCCACCACTATTAGACCAACCAGCACCTGCGCCACCACCTCCAGTACCTCCAGTTCCATAGCCTCCAGCTCCAATGCCATTAGCAGCATCTCCTCCACCGCCATATCCTCCAAGTCCTTGACTGCTGACACTACCGCCTCCACCTCCACCTGCGAAGTATCTTGTACCACTTACATTTTCTCCTGTTCCTGTAGCAGTAGCCCAAGCAGTAGCAGAATCTTCTCCTACTCCACCATCTCCACCTGCATAAGGGTAACCAGTTGCACCATTAGCTCCATTACCCCCAGCACCTCCACCGCCTCCAGCACGAGTTGAAAGGTTTGCTATTCCAGTTCCTGTAGCAGATCCTCCATTATTTCCATAGGTTCCTCCAGCTCCTCCAGCACTATAAGTTCCAGCACCACCCCCTCCAGAACCTGAAGCATTTCCATTACTTGTTCCTGCTTGGTTTGCACTAGATGCGTATGAACCTGCTCCAGCACCTCCATTTGAGGTCGTACTATTGAAAGTAGTATCGCTTCCATTACTACCCCTAGTACCTGTAACACCACCGCTTCCTCCAGCTCCAATAGTAACAGTATGATCTCCTGCACTAAGCGTTTGGTTTGAATTTACATACCTATAGGCTCCAGCACCTCCACCGCCTCCACAAATAGAGTGATAGTAACCACTGCCGCCTCCCCCTCCTCCACCTACTATTAAGTATTGAACATCGAGAGTTTCAACGCCTGAAATATTAAAAGTGCCACTACTTAAAAAAACATGGTATACAGTAGTCCCATCTATTGCTTGATTTCCTCCAGTAGTTACAATCCCTCCTGAATCTCCAACTCCAAAGCCTAATACTCGATATCCAAACATCAAATAATCCTAAGAATCATTAGCTGCATCAGTAGTAAAGAACAGTTTAATACCCAATAGTCTGGCATCACCTGATTGAGTATCAGCAGATACGTCCCTCATAATCTGAAAATAAGTTTGAGTATCAACAGCAGCGTTAGCAATAGTAACTGCACCACTTTCTGCACTAACCATTATATCGTTAGATGTCCCACTGAAAGCTTTAGCTGTAGCTACTACATTAGTACCAAAAGCTGTATTAATAGAAGCATCATCTGCAATAGAAACTCCTGATAATCCCCAAGCAACAGTGCCTGTATTAGTTCCTGTTACAGTCCAAAATGCTTGAAAAGTAACAGTTCCTTCATTCCAACTTTTAGGAAAACAAACTGTAAATTGAGCATTTTCATCTGAGCTTGCATCAAAATCTAAACATTTTAATTCAGGCCCATTAGATAACTCTACTTGTTCTAAATCAGCACATCCATTAGTTGTATTTGGATACATGGCTGCTGCTGGAACATAAATAGTTTCTTTACCTACTATTTTTCCTGTCTGAAAAGAAAGAGTTCCACTTCCATCGGTAGTAAGAACTTGATTAGCACTACCATCACTTACATTAAGCCTAGCAATGTCTACGCTATTATCTGCTATCGCAGCAGCAACCACAGCATCATCAGCTATTTTATCTGTTGTTACTGCATCATTAACTATAGAAGCTGTAACAACTGCATTTGCTGCTAATTGGTCTGCACCTACCGCATCATCTGCAATCTTATCTTGAGTTACATTATCATTAACAATAGAAGCAGTAACTACAGCACTAGCAGCCAACTTATCAGCAGTTACTGCATCATCAGCTATTTTAGCTGTAGTTACATTAGCGTCTAAAATCTTTGTAGTAATTACTGAATCAGAAGCTAACTTAGCTGCTGTAACTGTACCATCGCCAGGAGTAGAGCTTGCTGCAACATTAGATATAACTAATACTTCAACTTTAGAACCATTAGGAGGAGCTTCACTAAATGTAAGTGTAGTCCCACTAAAACTAAATGTATCTTTATGTTGATTTACACCATCTATACTTACTTGTATTGAGTTTTCAGAAGCAGGAGTAGTAGACATAGTAAGAGTAGTATCACTACCATCACCTGTCATCGTATCTAATGTAAACTGTGCTTCACCGCCTCCTATATCTCCCCAGCTATCTGTATACCCCTCAAACTTACCTGTGGTTGAGTTGTATCTAAAATAACCTGCAGCAGGAGATCCTGGCCTTTCTGCTGTTGTACCAGAAGGTACATGAATAGAGTCAGTTGCTGATCCTATATCTAGTGATACATCAGGAGAAGCATTTAATATTCCTACTCTATTATTTGTACTATCTACTTTAAGAGTATTAGTATCTACTACTAAATCACCTGTTATTGTAGGTGCAGATAAAGTCTTATTAGTTAAAGTATCAGTAGTTGCTCTACCTACTAGAGTATCTGTAGATGGAGGTAGCGTAAGAATTACATTACCGCTATATGCACTATGAGCTGAAGATTGTAGCTGAGTATAGTGAGCATTACTGACTTCACAATAGAATTTAATATTAGATACAGAGCCACCATTCTTTAGAACAATCTCTCCTGTTTGTATATCTACATTACCATCTATTCTAACTACACCAGTTCCATTAGGTGTTAATGCAATGTTTCCATTAGATGTAGAAACTAATCCATTACCATTAACATCTAAATCTCCACCTAACTGTGGAGTAGTATCTTCTACTACATTAGAAATAGCACCAGAAGTTGCTAATCCTGATACCAATGTGCTTCTTGCTATTTTCTTTAGTCCACCTCCAGAAGTATCTACTGCTAGTAGTACATCATCATTAGCTACTGTAGATATTTCAGATAAAGAACCAACTGCTATTGAGTTAAAATTAGTGCCATCTGCAATTAATAAATTACCTGCAGTATTAGTACCCATTGTAATGTCATCACCTGTCACAGTGAGATCACCTGCAATAGTTACATTTTGTGAAGCATCTATTGTTAAAGCAGTAGTTCCTCCAGTGGTCATAGTAATAACATCAGAACCACTAAAAGCAATAGAGCTATTAGTATCTGCATCTCCTACAATACTATCTAACTGAATAGATCCTACATTAGTAATATTATTATCATTAAAAGAGGTCGCACCTAAAGATACAGTTCCTGTTGCTGTAAGATTAGAAGAACCTATATCTATAGCTCCAAAGCCAGATGTAATAGATCCTGCATTTAAAGCACCTACAGTAGTTAGGTTTGTACCTGTGTCTAAAGCCGCTTCAAAGTAAGTCTCAAAATCAGTTAGTGCTACCTGTTTCATTGTGCCGTTGTCATTAACAACTACACGATCAGCATCTGCAAGAGTAGTTGAACTGGCAGCAGTATCACCATCTATGATATTTAATTCAGTCGTAGTAGCTGTAACACCATCTAATAGGTTTAGCTCTGCTGCAGTAGATGTAATTGAAGTGCCAGCAATCTGTAATGTAGTTGCATTAACTTCTCCAGAGGAGCCATAAATAACAGCTTTAGAGTTAACAATAGTTCCTGCACTAGAGCCATCAATTAAGTTAATCTCTGCAGCCGTTGCTGATATAGCAGTACCATCAAAGTTAATAGCATCTACATAAGCAGTTCCATCTACATATAAATCTTTAAACTCTAGTGAACTTGTACCTAAATCAATATCATTATCTGTAACAGGTACGATTGCACCATCTTGTACTCGTATCTGTTCTACTGCACTACTAGATACTTCAACATAAAACCCAACTCTATTATTTGTACCATCTATTTCAACTTTATTTAAAAAGTCTATGTCTCCAAGTTTAGAGACATTACCACCCTGTCCAGTAGATCCATCATGCCTATGACCTGTATCAGAAGCACTAGAGGAAGAATATGCAAACGCATTTAATAATTGATTATATTCATTATTAAATATTGCTGCTGTAATAGTATCTCCATCAGAGATCGAACTTTGTCGTGTATATGAATTAGCCATTTATTTATTTCCTACCTGCTGGCATATAATCTATATAAAAGCCATTTATAATATAAGAGGATCTTTGATCATCGCTAGAGATTCGTAATGAAACTGTATTGCCTGTTCCTTCAACTGCTTGTCTAACTAAAGGATTCTCAGGCGCACCAAATGTATCTGTACCAAATACAGCAGTTCCGAATACTGCAGGAAGAGGAATATGATCTAATACATAAGTAGGAGGTTGAGGTGTATTATTATCCTCAAAGTCATACTTTACATTTAGTTGAGGTTGTATTGTCCCTTCAGGAGTTACAGATAACTTAATGTATTTTATTGTCTTTCTAGTTCCTATATCTCCAAAATCTAGATCAGGAGTAAAATATTCTGCAGACATATTAGTAGCCGTCCCTGCAGGATTAAATGTACTTCCTGTATCATGGTTAT
>VTLG01017058.1_pt1 | contig 12706 bp, 24 predicted proteins | sample 4694571 | NCBI WGS metagenome assembly VTLG01 (sample SAMN12604809, study PRJNA352737) | marine metagenome | biome: ENVO:00000447; feature: ENVO:00000209|ENVO:00000569|ENVO:01000036; material: ENVO:00002151; isolation source: viral sequences binned using virsorter ... | reverse complement strand
TTCTGTCTCTGGAGATTTGTACGATGGTGTTAAAGGCGTAGATGTAATTCCATGCTTTTATAAACTCGAGTACATCGAATGGAAAGATAGAGGAGAAGGTCCTGGAGCACCAGTTGCAATCTATGACTCATCTTCAGATATCATATCTAAGACAAAACCAGATGCAAACTACAAAGATAGATTACCTAATGGTAACTATGTAGAAAAAACTGCATCTCACTTTGTCATTATCCTGAGCGAGAGTCCATCGACAGCTTTGATCTCTATGAAATCTACTCAATTAAAAATTAGTAGAAAATGGAACTCAATGATGTCTGGAATAAAGATGAAAGGTAAAGACGGGTTATTTACCCCAGCATCTTTCAGCCACATTTACAGACTAAAAACCACTCAATTGTCAAACGATAAAGGCACATGGTTTGGTTGGGAAGTCAGTAAGAATGGTCCAATCACTGATACAACTTTGTATAATCAAGCTAGAACATTTAGTGAAAGCATAGCCAAAGGCTCTGTCAAAGCTAAACATGGCGAAGATAAACCAAAGGAAAGCATTATCTAATTCTCTAAGAGAAGGAGTGCACAGCGTGGGCCTGGAGGGAGACTGAACGGCCCGCGTACTCAGTTATGGATAAAAGATATATAAAATTTTTTGATGGTTATCGAGAGGCATATGGGTTAGCTGACTTTGAACACGCAGAAGCAAAAGTAGACCCAGAAAGCGGAAAGAAAAAACCAGTATACAGATGGAACTATGAACCTCTTACAGAAGAAGTTTATGAGGCTCATTTAAATGGTAAATTATCTATTGGTATTCAACCCTGTAATGAAAATTCAGAAGCAAAACTAGGTGTTATTGATGTTGATCCAAAAGACTACGATGACTTTAATAAAAAATTTTTTATAGATGTAATACAAGATTACGAATTACCTTTAATACCTATTGAATCTAAAAGTGGTGGTCTGCATTTATGTTTATTTATGAACAATTTTATAGATGCCAAAGCACTTAAATCTTTTTTAACAAATTTACTTCCACTCTTTAAACTCAAACCTAGTAATGAAATATTTCCAAAACAAACAGAACTTACCCGAGATGAAGAAACTGGCAAATTAAAACCAGGACAATTTATTAATCTACCTTACTATGGAAACAAGAGACATGCTTTAAATGTAGATGGTACGCCGTTCGAACTAGATAAATTTTTAGAAGTAGTGGAAGCTAACTTAGTTTCAAAAGATCAATTAAATATTATCACAACTAATATTGATAAAAAAATATACGAAGGAACCGACACAGATTTAATGGATGGTCCACCATGTCTAGCAGATATATCTAAAATATCTAACAGAGAAGGTTTTGATGGTAAAGATAGATTTATGTATAACTATCACGTCTTTGCTAAAATGAAATACCCAGATGGATGGGAACAAAAAGTAAAAAATGCTCCAGTTAAATTTTTTGAAGAGAGACATGCGAATGCATGGGATGATAAAATACTAACTGCAAAATTAAAATCATGGAAACGATCGGATAAAGGTTACACTTGTACTCAAAGTCCTCTTAGTGATTTTTGTAAAAAAGGTATATGTGTTAAAAAAAGATTTGGTGTATTGGCAGGATCTAAAGGATCCTATCCAATTTTAACTAACTTAAGAAAGATAGAAATATTTGAAGAACCTGAGTATGAATTTGATGTCACTAAACCTGACGGAATAGCAACAGCTACAGTATTTTGTAGATCAATCGAACATTTAAATGATCAACGTAAACGTAGAAATGCAATAGCCAAAGCTGCAGGATTCTTACCTCCTCTCATTAAAGGAGATGAAGAACAAAAAGTAATGGAAGAATTATATAAAACACAGAAAGCGGTACAACCTCCAATAGGAACATCGCCTCGAGAAAAATTACACGATGTTCTACATGCAAAAATCAATGGACCCAGAGCTTCGAATGATGCAGCATTTAAAAGTGGTTCAGTATTAATTGAAGGAGAATATGCATTCTTTAAATTTGAAAAATTTTATGATAGATTAAAATCTAAAGACTGGAAGTATAAAGAAGAAAAAACAGGACGTATTATGGAAAATACATATCGAGAATGTGAGATACAGTTTCTAGAACAAAAACGATTTCCTTCTAAAGAAGCAGGTAGATATAATTCATCTACCAAAAACGTGGTTCAAATAAATTTAAAATCTTTTGAAGAAGTACCAATCTATCATACTAAAACAAAACATAAGACGGAGATAATGTGATCAGTAGAAAAATATTCGGGCCTCCGGGAACGGGGAAAACAACCAAACTCATCAACTATGCAAAAACTTTTTATAAACTAGGAACACCCCTAGATAAAATAGGATACTTTGCTTTTACTAAAAAAGCAGCCAATGAAGCTATTGATAGAATGTTAGATGCATATCCAAAATTACAACGTAAAAATTTAAAACATTTTAGAACGCTTCATTCATTAGCCTTTAACATATTAGGTATGAAAAAAAGTGAAGTGATGCAGGATGAACATTACGAGGATATTGGTAAAAAAGTAGGAATAGAAGTTACTGTTTATTCCAATGGTCAGGAATCCACAGGGTTTGTAGATTCTGACAGTGAATATTTTAACTTAATCAATGCGGCACGAATTAAAGAAATAACTATCCAACAAGAATATAATACCGGAATGTATTCCTACGAATTAGAAAAAAATTTATTACATATTTTAGAGGCTGAAGTAGATAATTATAAAACCTCTTTTAAATTACGTGATTTCACGGATATGATCGAACAGTTCAATGTGTCCGAATTGTGTCCAAAATATGACATAGTTTTTATTGATGAGGCTCAAGATTTATCTCCTGTACAGTGGAAAATGGTAGATATTATAAGGGAAAATTCCAAACATGTTATACTAGCTGGAGATGATGATCAAGCTATTTATGGATGGGCTGGCGCAGATGTTAAAAGATTTCAAGATGAGCCGTCTAAAAAAGACATTATTTTGCCACAATCTTTTAGAGTACCTGGAATGGTACAAGATATAGCAAATAAAATTTTAGATAGAATTCCTAGTGAACGAAGAATTAAAAAAATATGGAAGCCAAGAAAAGATGAGGGCTCTATAAATTATATCACCTCCCTGGAAGACGCTCCCGTACATACAGGGGACTGGTTAATTCTTGCAAGAACAAATGATAGGTTGGATAAAATTAAACCCATCTTAAAAGATATGGGAATTTATTTTCAATTTAAAGACCGTAAAAGTTATAAAGCATCCTTGTTTAGAAGCATTACAAACTACACCAGATGGGCGGATAAAAGAGATAAGTTGTCTTTAACCGAAATAAAAGATATATTTAATTGTATTCCTTGTCATGATTTTGGTGTGAAGGAAGAAAGACTTTATGATTTACGGGAATTTGGATTTAGTTATACAGAAAGATGGTTTGATGTATTTAATATAGATCCTGAAGAGTGTTTATATATTAGAGAAATGTTACGCGCTGAAGAGAATCTTTCACAAGATGCAAGAGTAAAATTATCAACAATTCATTCTGCAAAAGGTGGTGAGGCAACAAATGTTTTATTAATTTTAGATAATACAAAAACAATTCGAGAAGCCTCAGAAAAAAGTCAAAACAAAGAAGACGAAGAGAATAGAGTTTGGTATGTGGGAGTTACAAGAACATCCCAAAATTTGTATATTATGAGTGCTAGAAAGGAGGCTAAAGGATATGACATCGAAAGTCTACAATAAACAGATCGGAGGATCTCATTACAAAAATTTTAAAATTCAACCAAGTGAGTTTGTAATTGAGAATGAGTTGCTTTATCCAGAAGGATGCGTTATAAAATATATCATTCGTCATCGTATGAAGAATGGAAAGGAAGATTTATTGAAAGCAAAACATTTTATAGACATGATTATACAAAGGGATTACCCGTGAAAGAACCATCTCACATTCCCCACTATATGTTGTTAATAACAATCGTGTGTTTAATTTGTTATCTCTTATGAGCTCAGAATTTACTATACATTATTGGGGCCCTTTATTATTCAGAATGAGAATAAAAACTGAAGATATAAAAGCCGTAAGAAAAATATGTGATGGAGCAAAAGAAAATTTTAACTGGTCATTAGCAGGAATTATTGATGAAGAAATTACGATAGATAAAACTAAATACATTGAAATTCTTCACCCATATCTAATGGCTTATAAACAAGCTTACAGACTATGGTATCATAAAATCATAAACAAAATAACAGCTAATTCAGCCTGGGTAAATTATATGAAAAAAGGAGAATGTAATCCTCCTCACGTTCATGACAATTGTCATTTATCTAGTGTATTACTATTACAAGTACCTGAAACATTAAAAAAAGAACAAAGAGATTGGAAAGGAAATGGTATGGGTCCTGGAGGTTTAATTTTTAGTACAGGCAATCCACAGGCGTTCCATACAAATATTTTTAACTTCCTTCCGGAAGAAGGAGATTTATTTATATTCCCTTGGAATTTAACGCACAGTGTTGCATGCTATAAGTCTGATGCAACGAGAATTTCCGTAGCTGCAAATTTCAGTGTAGAGGAAAAAAAAGAATGAAAATACCAAAGTTCGAAGCACAAACCGAATGGGTAAAACCAACAGAATTTCCAGACCTAAGACAGGTTGATGAAATTGCAATTGACTTAGAAACAAGAGATCCCGACCTTATTAAAAAAGGATCCGGCTCTATTATTGGTAATGGTGAAGTTATAGGTATCGCTGTTGCTACAAAACATTACAAAGGATATTTTCCTATCGCCCATGAAGGTGGTGGTAATATGGATAAAGTCAAAGTCTTATACTGGCTTAAAGATATTCTAGAATCTTCTTCCACAAAAATTTTTCACAACGCCATGTATGATGTCTGTTGGCTAAAAAAGATGGGATTTAAAATCAATGGTGACATTGTATGTACCATGATTGCTGCAGCTGTGACGGATGAAAATAGATTTAGATATGATCTCAATAGTTTATCCTGGCATTATTTAGGTTATGGTAAAAATGAAGGATCATTAAAAGATGCAGCGGAAGAATGGGGAATCGACCCTAAAGCTGAAATGTACAAGCTACCCGCTATGCATGTTGGATCTTATGCAGAAAGAGATGCAGAAGTAACCTTCGGTCTGTGGCAAGAACTAAAAAAAGAAATTATTAATCAGGACCTGGAGGATATATTTGATCTGGAAACAGAACTCTTCCCTTGTCTTGTAGATATGAGATTTAAAGGTGTGCGTGTAGATATTGAAAGAGCTCATGCAATGAAAACAGAATTTAAAAAAGCAGAACAAGGATTACTTCGATCAATTAAAAGAGAAACTAATATTGACACACAGATCTGGGCGGCAAGAAGTATTGCAAATGTATTTGATATGTTGCGATTAGAATATCCACGAACCGAAAAAACTTCAGCTCCAAGTTTTACTAAAAATTTTTTACAAGAACATAAACATCCTGTAGTTAATATGATTGCCCAGGCAAGAGAGATCAATAAAGCTCATACCACATTTATAGATTCTATTTTAAGATTTGAATATAAGGGACGAATACATGCAGAGATCAACCAACTTAGAAATGCAGGAGGAGGCACGGTCACTGGAAGGTTTTCTTATCAGAACCCCAACCTCCAGCAGATTCCAGCTAGAAACAAAGACTTAGGACCTAAAATAAGAAGTTTATTTATACCTGAACAAGGGCATAAATGGGGTTGTTTTGACTACAATCAGCAGGAGCCAAGACTCGTTGTACATTATGCATCGCTCTATAAACTTCCATCCGTTTATGACGTTATAGATTCTTATAAAGAAGACAATACCGCAGACTTCCATCAAACCGTTGCCGATATGGCAGACATACCTAGATCACAAGCCAAGACTATCAACCTTGGATTATTTTATGGCATGGGTAAAGCAAAACTTCAGGCGGAACTTGGAGTCACTAAAGAAAAAGCAGCAGAATTATTCAACACTTACCACGGCAAAGTACCTTTCGTTAAACAACTTATGGAGAAAGCTTCCAACAGAGCCCAGGATCGAGGACAGATTAGAACTTTACTTGGTCGACTTTGTAGGTTCCATCTATGGGAACCAAATAGTTTTGGTATGCATAAAGCCATGAATCATGAAGATGCACTCAGGGAACATGGACCAGGAATTAAACGTGCTTATACTTACAAAGCTTTAAACAAATTAATACAAGGAAGTGCAGCTGACATGACTAAAAAATCTATGTTAGAACTGTATAAAGAAGGAATTATTCCCCATATACAAATACATGATGAATTAGCTGTCTCTATAACAGGTGAAGAAGAAGCTAAAAAAATTATTGAGATTATGGAGAATGCTGTTACACTTGAAGTTCCTAATAAAGTAGACTATGAGTTCGGGTCTAATTGGGGCGACATATACGATTAACCAGGAGGAAACTATGGAAACTATAAAACAATTATGGTCACAAGGTACACACCTATGGAAAGATCACAAAAAAGCTGTGATCATTGGGGTTATTGCCATTATTATAATTATTAGCTTAGTTAACTAGTAGATTATGATCGATGGCTTATCTCAACGCTAACATACCCATCATAGAATGCTACGTTAGAGGTAATTACCTACGAGATCAGAAAGATTCTCACGATAAATATTTCGAATGTGTGATATTTGGAGTAACATCCATACCTAACCAGGTTCCTTTATTTCATTACTTAATGACTGACGGGGGCCTGTGGTGGAGAGCTCCAATATCCGCTTTTTGTAAAAAACCAGGGGTAAAAGAATTACCTTTAAATGAGCTGGTAATGTGGGACTCTTTCAGTTATAACTTTGGAGTTACTACTTTTTTTCAATTGGCTGGATCTAAAATGTCATATGTGTCCAGACGAAAAGTTAAAAGGGAAGGAACATACTTATTCACCATTGATTGGTGCGCGGGTGATTTTAATGAATTAAACTTCGGTTATGCCGAAAAACCCGACCAACATAAATGCGGTCATGTAATAGAACTAGATGATGGCAATTATGCAATACAGCCAAACAATAGGTTAAGGGCATTTGACCCTTCTCTGGCTGCAGATCCATCAGAACCGTTAATAAATAGACTAGTCAATACTCAGACTTGGTCTGTTGAAAATACTTCGAAGTGGATTACAGATGAACACGAGGAAGGTAGTTATGATTATCATTACACCAACCTCAAGGATAAAAAAAATGACTGAACGATTTTGTAAAAAATGTAATAAAATGTGCCACTGTCCAAACGCAGAAGGTGAATGCACCAACTGTGAGTGTAATAGTAGAGCAGAAGATAAAAGTTTTGAAAATGAAGGTGGTTTAATAATTGATGACACTGGAGAATGCGAGAGCTGCCAATGATAAATGATAGGATTATCACAGTACTTTTGGCTATTCTCATCGCGCTCTCTGGCTGGAGTCTCACAACAACAGTCGGCCTTAAGTCGGATGTGGCAGTTCTTAAAGAAAAAGTATCGGGGATTGAAAATGAAATTCAGAACAGCAAAAATTTTAAGGGCAAGAAAAAACGCAAGAAGAAGAATCAGAATAACTGAGAGGGCAATTCAGGCTTTGATAATTGGCCTAGCATTGGTGCTAGTACTTTTAGCTGGATGTAGTTATAGAATGGTTCCAAATGAAACGAAAATAGAGTATGGTACAACAGAGACAGATGCTAAGAACAGTAAACTTCAAGAAAAAAAATTCATCACTCAAACTTGGAAATGGAAATAATGGAACTAGGTAAAGCAAGAAGCACTGAAGAAATTATTAAAGATATTAAAGCTACTTTAGAAACTAAAGTAAAAGATAATGTAGCCATGCATGGAGGAGAAATTAATTTTCTTTCCTATGAAAAAGGTATCGTAAGATTACAGATGGCTGGAGCCTGTTCAGGTTGTGCCATGAGTAAGAAGACACTCCACGAAGGTGTAGAAAGATTACTAACCCACTATGTTCCTGAAGTAATAGGTTTATTAGGTGAAGATGATGAAGAAGCGAAACACAAAGGTTATTCACCTTATTTTCCAAAGGAGATGAATGTCTAAACAACCACTATCAATTTCAGAAGAAGCAAAAGTTCAAATGCCTATGAAGACCGTAGGTTCACTCATCGCGATGGTCGCGATCGGGACCTGGGCTTTTTTTGGCATTCAAGAAAAATTAAATACACACGCAACTAAACTACAAATTATGGAGAAGGATCTCGAAATGAATTCAGAGTTCAGAATCAAATGGCCTCGTGGATTACTCGGATCGTTGCCCGCTGATTCTGAGCAGTTCATGTTGATCGAGGAGCTATATAAACAAACTGACAAGCTTCAAATACGTGTTGACTCAATGTTACATAATGAAGTGAATATTTCCGCTTTAAGTAAAGCCGTAGATAAGCTACAGTCAGATGTTGAAAAATTAAAAGATAAACAAAGAGAATTTAGTAATGGGAGTGATCATTAATGCCAAAAACAGCAGCATGGCAACGTAAAGCAGGAAAGAATCCTAAAGGAGGATTAAATGCTAAAGGTCGTGCGAGTTATACAAAAGGAACTTTAAAAGCCCCTAGTAAAAAAGTTGGTAATCCTAGAAGAGCTAGTTTTTGTGCTCGAATGGGTGGAATGAAAAAGAAATTAACATCTGCTAAAACGGCCAGAGATCCTAATAGTAGAATCAATAAATCTCTAAGAGCGTGGAACTGCTAATGGAAACAATAGTCTCAGGCGTAATCGTGCTTTGCATGTTTTACCAACAAGGATTGATAGAGCACACATACATTCAGGATCAGAAGATGAGCTCCTGCCTTAAGGCCAAGCGTCAGGTTGAACGCAGCGTAAATCCTGAAAATATTCGTATGCAGTGCGGTGAGGTAGATGCTATCATCGAGCAGGACGAAATGAGTAATCCACCAAGATATAGAATAGTTAAAATTGTTAAAGATAAGTATGATTCATCAGGTTATACGAATAAGTAAATGAATAAAAAAGCATATGCTTTTTTCCTTAAAAAGAACAGAAGAAAAAACCCCATTGCCAAAGCTTTAAAGTTCTTTACACCACAAGTTATAGAAGATAAAAAGAAATACAGGAGAACCAATGACAAAATACGGCAAAGGGACATTTGGGAATGGACTGGAGATTAATGCTCAAGTAGTGAATGGGCTATGTCCTTTTTGTAAATCACATAGTCTACTAGTATCTATTCATAAAGCCATATTTAGATGCATGCACTGCGGTTCAGATATAGAACAAAAGATAAATGGAAAAATTAGCTATATCCCTGTAGGTGGCAAAATACATCTGACGGATACTAGAGATAATAGCAATGGCTAAGGCACCAAAATGGGGTGTAAATACCTACCGTAACAGGACCAGAAAGAGTATCGGAAGGCACAAAAAAAGCATGAATAAAGACGAGAAACGATCGTATAAAAAATATCGTGGGCAGGGTCATTGACAAACATCTTATAATATCTTATATATACAGTATGAAAGAGAAAAAAGTAACCATAACTAGTAAGAATATTACTCCCAAACAATGGTCAACTCTACTTCTAGAACTAAACCTATTGACTCAACAATGGAAATCATATGCAGATCTAGAACTGAAGGCACAAGGACTTTCAAAAGTTGTTGGTTGGGGAACAAAGAAATACGACGAAAAGTAAATGGAATTAATAATTCTAGACGATGGAGTATATCACCTAATTCCAGTGACGCACGAAATGGTAAAGGATCTAGTACTGTTTGCTAAGATAAATTGTTTTGATCTTTGTGATATTTTGAGAACAAAATTAACAACTTATTCTGAAACTATTAACGCTCATATGATGAATGATGATAGCGGAGATTTTTATGGATGTATTTGTAAAGATTAAATAATACCTACTTCTGTACATCTATATTTCATAGCAATTTTATCTTTGTTCACTGCTTTATACCCCAACTTAGACATCATCTTCATAGATTCACGGTGTGCAGCCTGCGAGCATTCATACCAACTATTATATACTGTTGGAGATTGGATAGGAGCCATACATATTTCCCCATGTAAAAAAGAGCAAATCCAGATTATTAATGTAAATTTAGTCATTGACACCTATTGTAAATTATGAGATAAATCCCATATATGAAACTTAAATTAACAAGGAGAAAGTACAACCAATGACTGACATAAGCAAGTATAAAAACGTATCGTTGTCTCATAAGACTTATAATCTTATTGATGAGATTCGTAAGAAGATTGTTCCGAACGCAGTACTAAGTCGTTCACAAACAATTAACATTTTAGTAAATGAGAAAGCGAAAAAGTTAAATGGAAAAATCAAATCACAAAGCTAAAAAAATACCGTGCCCACGTTGCAAAGGCAACGGGTACATTAAGATCCCGCATGAGTCCGTTGAAAAGCTAGACAAGTCTGTCATCGCTCAATGCTCTATGTGTGAATCAGAAGGAGAGATTGATGAAATGGAAAGTAATAATATTCCTCAGCTTAATGATGATCCTGGGCGGGTGCAGTAAATATGATTTTAATCCAGCAACAACAATAGGGAGGATACTAATACAAAATGATTCTTAAATATGATGATCACGGTCAACCCTACGAAGATCCAATGGAAGAAAATAAAAAACTAAAAGAAAGAGTTAAAGAACTAGAAAGCTCACTTACCACTGCTCTGGAAATTAATGATACTTATCAAAGAGATAATAAAAAATTAAAAGAAAGAGCACAAGAAGCTGAAGGAGAAGTGACCATTGTAAAAGGAATAGGAATGAACTCTCCTGAGATGAGAGCAGCTCATGCAGAGATTGATAGACTTTCTGAAGAAAATACTAACTTAAAAACTATGATGAATGAAAAAACTACCTCTAACAGTTGCTGAAATAGCATATATAGCTGGACTCTTTGATGGGGAGGGCTGTGTGACATGCAAACAAAGACCAACTAAAAGACACGATCGCAAAGGTAAAATTTATAATCAATGGTACATCCGTTGTGAAATGAACATGACCGACAAAGCCATCATCGAATGGGTCCATGAAACATTGGGCTTCGGCTGGAGTCGAGAAAAAAACTATTCAAAACGTCCTAAACATTACAAAAGACAATGGCGATGGAGCTGCGGATACAGAGACGCATTAAAGTTTGCTAAACTTCTTTGGCCCTATGCACAAATTAAACTTCATAAACTAGAACAAATCATAGATCATTACGAACCACGAGCGCAGGAACTGGGAGATAATGTTGTTGATCTTGAAACAGAACGAGCGGTTCGACTCTTCGATTGGAATGTACACGGGTCATGATGAAAATTCTAACTTATCCAGATACTTTTCTAAGACAAGTTTCAAAAGATATTGAAATTCCAGTTAGCGATTATGATCTAGCATTAATTGAAAGTATGAAGGAGACTATGTACAAAAATAAAGGAATTGGATTAGCTGCTATTCAAATTGGCTATCAGAAACGCATGGCTGTTGTAGATGCTTCCAAATCACAAACTCAACCTATCACATTAATTAATCCATATGTTATTAAACGATCGGACATTACTGTCAAAGGATCGGAAGGATGCTTATCTGCTCCTGGAAAATTTATGGATGTACCCAGAGAAACCTGGATTAAAGTAGAATATGTCTGTGAACATGGGAAAAAATTGTGTAAAACTTTTTATAATATGACTGCTATAGTTATTCAACATGAACTTGATCACATGGATGGTAAATTATGTATAGACTATAGAGGAGATAACACTAAGGATTTCTTAGAAGAAGCGGAAAAGGAGAAGAAGGAGCTGAATGAGTCTTATCAAGAATCACAAAGACAAACCGCTGAAAGAAACTAGACCACCCGGCAACCCTAATTGGGGTGGTAATAGACTCGAGTGTAAAGTCATTCAAAAACGTGCTGATGAATGGTGCAAAGAAAATGGTTACCCTATTCAGCGTAGTAAATATTGGAAGAAAAGAAAATGGACACGAAAAAAATTATAAAAAAAATATATATGAGAATCCTTTTATGGATTCAAGGTTGGTCCGGTCAATTGAACTCATGGGCCTGGACCCGGTGGAGTGAACTCCATCGCAAGGACCAGGAAACATGGATTGAAGGATATAAAAAATGGAATGATGAAAAAATTAAACTATTTGAAGACGAAAATAATAAAGATGGCTAAAGGATTAATGATGGTATGGCTGTGTATTATGTGGCTTATACTACTACCTTTTATCTGGTTGTTTGATCGAGCCTTTGGAGGATGGAAGTGAATCAGGTCTTTATCGTTATCTTCACGACGCTTACTCTAATGGTTTTATTATCTATTTATATGGTGATGATGTTATGAAGTGGAATAAAAGATTCGAATACCCTAAGAGTGTTAGGTCACTAGTCAAGGGTCAAAGACACTACGATATAGGTACCGATAAGTTACCATCTGTTACGACCATCCTATCACAGACGCAGAGTGAAGAGAAGAAGAAAGCACTAGCAGACTGGAAGGCACGTGTCGGGGCACAACAGAGCGATCGAGTACGGGATATTGCAGCTATGCGCGGGACAGCTATGCACACGTATCTGGAAGGATATGTCCGGGGAACAGGGCACAAGGACCTGACGAGCATTGGCCGGGAAGCAGAGCCCATGGCAAAGAAGATTATTAGT
>VTLG01010106.1_pt1 | contig 12707 bp, 13 predicted proteins | sample 4694571 | NCBI WGS metagenome assembly VTLG01 (sample SAMN12604809, study PRJNA352737) | marine metagenome | biome: ENVO:00000447; feature: ENVO:00000209|ENVO:00000569|ENVO:01000036; material: ENVO:00002151; isolation source: viral sequences binned using virsorter ... | reverse complement strand
AAGATAAGAGAGCAAGTTGCCCTGCTCTCCTATAATAGTTTTATGTTCCAGTTGAAACTGTAGCAGATTCAACAGGGTTTACAGAGATATCGCAAATTACAGCGTGTACTCTGAAACGTAACGCAGTTGTTCCTGAAGATCCTGAATCAAGTATTGTCACTTGAACAGAATCAGCAGAGGTAACTATGTTACCACCTGCAGCCTTCAGGTTGAACTGAATGTCAGCGGCAGCGTTAGACGCACCACCGTCAACAAAAGCATCAACGTCAGTTGACGTACCCACATCAAGAGTGACACTGCCGTTACCAGAAGCTTCAAGAACTTCTAATGTTCCACCAATGACCATGCTATCAGCAGGTAAATCAATTAACTTAACAACGTCATCGCCTGCTAATGAAGTATTGTCAACTGCATCATAGACAGGAGATGTAATTACATAGGGTCTAGGTAGATTACCCGGATGCCCTACTGTGCCACCACCAGTGATGGTTCTATCATAAGTAGCCATAGTTAATCCTCCCTATTAAGCAAAATCTATAACGCCACGGACTAATGCTTCTGGTCTAAGAACTTTTCTACCAAAAACGTGTAGTCCTCTAACAACGTCAGAGAATGATTCAGTTGAACGTACCACTTCGGTTTTTGCGATGTGAGACGCTGTAGCTGCAGCGGAGATGTGACCTGCTAAAATGATATTCTCAGAAGCATCTGTTGCTAAGCCTGTCATTGTAACTTGGTCAGTTCCACTTGTGCTATTTAGTGCAGTAGATTTATAACATGTAAATCCTGCAAGTGTACCCGGAGTTGCAAGTCCGTTTCTTAGGTTAGAAGAAGCATCGCCAGTTACCTGTACTTCTGCAATCTTGTTACCTGCTTGAAACATCTTCTCGTAGAAGATCGGAGGTGCAACAAACCATCTATTCTCTTCTGGCACAGACTGGTCGTCAAGCACTCTTGCCATTAATAGCATGAGGTTGATACCTGCATCATCTGTCTCTACGTTAATAGGACTAGATGCTGTACCTAAAGCTGTATTAGTAGTTGTTAAACCACCTGATAAACTTGCATCATCAGCACCTGCAATACCTGCACCGTCTGATAAAGCTTGTAACACGTTTGCATCATATTTTCTCTTCAAAGAAAAAGCACCTGATGAAGTTGCTAATGCTTCAAAGTTGACATGAGAGTGTCTCTCTTCGATGTCATCGATCTTAAATGCAAATGCGTTTGCTTGGTCAACGGTCAATGTAATTTGATCGTCAGCCAAGTTTTGAGTATTTACCACAGAACCTCTTGTATAACTGGATACAGTTATTGTTGGTTCTTTGATAATATTCACAGTGTCGCCAAAGTTTTCAATCTCTCCTGTGTAATCAGTATTCGTAATATCTTCTGCAACCGAAGCACGTCTGAAGAACTTGAGAACTTTTTGGCTAAATATCTGAGGAGCGAAATTACCAGAAGGTAAATTTCCGTATCCTGCAGCAGTTCCGAAAGCCATTTTCTCTCTCCTTTTTTGAGGTTTTAGCTGTTCATATCAATTCGCCCTTCTTGCCGTGCTAAGTCTATATCAGTTTCAAACTTCTCAAACTCCCACGGTTTAAGTCTGGCGATGTCAGAACCCTTCCAAATCTTCTTGCCCTTTTGCGAATCAGTTTTTACCTCACGTGATCTATTAGTATTTATTGATTCTGCAGCAGAAGCTTGTTGTCTTTGTGAAGGCTTCTTAGTTGTTTTGCCTGTATCGGCTTTGTAAAGATCAAGAACTCTTGTCGCCCATTTCGGATCAGTATTGTTTTTAGTAATACCTTCCGATATAGAAGCAGGTTGTTCGTCTAACCATAAAAGAAACTTTTCGTCATCTTTAAACTCTGGGAAGTCAGGATGGGCGTTCAGTAACTCTTTATAAGCACTTTGAACTACCAAATCTTTTTCACGATTTTTTAAAGTTTCAAGTTCACTTTGTAAAGTCTTTGATTGTTCTTGAGCTTGCATAGTTGCTACAGTTTGCACTACAGCATATACATCAGGATACTTTTCCTTAAATTGCTCAAGCTCTTCAGGACTCTTAGGTAACTTAACGGAAGGATCAAGATCCATTTTTTCAGCAGTTGCTTCTAATGCTTCTTTTTCATTCTTCCATTCTTGAAGCTTGTTGTCATAATGTTTTTTCAAATCATCATAACGTTTTTTATAATCGTGAGACTCTTGAGTTTCTTCGACTTTAGTCTCTACAAATCCTTTATCTTGTTGGGTAGCTGTTTGTTCAGTGCCAACCTCTTCGGATTTAGCTTCTTTATTTTCCTCTTCGTCATCTTTGTAAACATCTTCACGATACTTACCACGATAAAGATTAGGATTGTTTATTGTTCCAAAGGAATCATTAGGTTTATTTGCTCTCGCACCTTTTACTTGTTTTGCCATTATTTTACACCTCATCTTGCAGTGCCACTGGCTGTGGGTAGCTGCTTCGGTTCATCAGGGCCACTTATGTGGGTAGCTGATTAATTTTGTAAATCACCTTGTTTATTGTAATCAGCAAAAGGATCAAAAGCTCCTTCTTCTGCTCCTCTTTTTAATTTTTCTCTGACTGCAATATCTTTATCAGCACCTGCCTTATCTAAAATTCTAGATCCTAGACTTAGTTGTGGCTGTATGTCACCGATAGCAAACTCTGATGGGTCTGCTCCTTTAGCCATAGCTGATGCTATTGAAAAAACTTGTTTTGTAAACTCTTCTTTATCAGGATATTTTTCTCTTAATAACCGACCATATTCATTATTATTTAAATCTATACTAGATTCTTTTCGTATAGTTTTTTCATACTCAGGCACAAAAATATCTTTACCTGTTACTATTTTATAAGCTTTATCATACAACTTTCCAAACGGTCTATTCGCTTCTTCCTTAAAATCAAACGCAAATGACCCTAGTATATTATCAGCCATATAACCACTGCCTAACATATGTCTTACCATATCTTCTGTTTTATCATCATCTTTTGGTTTGTGTATCTCTGTATATATTCTAGAGTTTTTACTAGCTTCATTTGCGTCATCTAAAACACCTAGAAAACTAGCAATATTTTCTTGCATGTCGATTTTACCACCGTTTTGCATATCTATAAAACCACCCCCTGCTACTGATTTAGCTTGTGGTTTTTCTTCTTTTTGTGATTCTTCTTGCCTACGTGCTACTTCTTTTTTACCACGATTATTTATCTTTTCTAATCTGTCGTAGCCTATTATCTTTGCAATTTCTGGGGGTACAATGACCTCTCCTCGTGAGATCATTATGTCAACTTGTTCCTTACTTGGTATTTTAGCAGCTCTAGGAGATTTGTCAACCCCTGCGTCAATATCTGCTTGGGCAACTATTTCATAAGCTTTAACTAACATTTGTTTTATATCTTCTTTACCTGCGAACTCTACAGCAGGTGCATTGATTACAAACGCTCCTTCAGGAACTGTTTTAGGTATGTCATCAGCTATAGTCTGTTTTTCAGTAAATTGATCAGGAGGTCCTCCAACAAATCCCATCTCGCCAGTAGGTGTCTGTTGCTGTGCAGGATCACCACCCATCTGCATACCTATTTTTCCACCATCATTAAATCCATATCCCATGTCTGTTGAACTAGGATCACTAGGATCAGGGCCACCACTGTCATCTGTGCTAAATGTACCAGTATAACTATATTGTGAACCTGCAGGAGCTGCACCAGTTGGGTTACCAAAAGCATCATAAGAGGAGTACCCTATACCTGCTTGAGCTGCTTGAGTTGGACTATCATAATCACTCACAGTTATACCTGCTTCCATCATGGCTGCAGGATTACCTTGAGCGTAACCACTGATGGCATCTTCATCTTCTACCTCTGCTGCTTGCTCCATCAAATCAGTAAAATCACCTGCAGTCATGCCCACAGGAATATTACCTGTAAGAACTTTACCACCAAAAAATCCCGGACTTACACTTATAAGTTGACCGTTTATACGCCCTTGATCATAACCTGCTATGCCTTGTGCCATCTTATCTGCAACATTGTAGTGTATGTCCATAACTTTTGATGATACTTTGCCAAAAGCTCCACTGCCCATTGCTACAGGTTGACCGTACGGATCTAATTCAGTTGGGCCTATAACATTAAGAGCCATGCCTGCAGGACCTGCTAACATCTGTGTTCCAGTGTACAAACCTTTTGCCAACTCTGTTTGACCTGCCAACAAAGATCCGTAGGTTGCCAACCCTGCTTTCGCAGCTAATCCTTCTCTACCACCAAGAGATGTAATTGCTTCTGCAAACGGATCAGCAAATGATCTATTTTCTTTTGCTATGTCTCTAGCTACTTGTCCTGCTGTTTGTCCTGCACCAACACCTGCAACATCCATCATTTCACTTGCATCTTGTATTGACTGACTGACACCTACAGTTTGTGCATCTATTCCTAAACCACCCAACTGCTCTTCAAATTCAGTTTTACCAGATCCTTCTGCTTCTTCTTTTTCTGCAGTTGTTTCAACATCAATATTGTTTTCTTCCAAAGCTTCAGCCAAACGCCTTCTATTGCGTATTCTTTTAAACATATTGTTTAGTTCAGGATTACTTTTTATTATGTTCATTTGGGTTTCATTACCTTTTCAACATCATTCTTCAGGTTGAGGAGGGTTGCCAGTAAAACTGCTTTCCCCTGCAACTGGCGTAGTTCCGACTCCAATAGTGCCGTTGCCAATCCCTTGTTCGTTAGGTCGAGTAGTTCCTTGAGGTACTCCTCCAGACCCACCCATATCTGGTGATTGTTGGTTAGGGGGGCCACCTTCGCTGCCAGTTCCTTGTTGAGCATTTTGAAGTCCTTTTAATATTTCAGCATATATCTGTGCTTCATTTAAATCGTTAACCAAGCTATCAGGATCTATGTCTTGAGATATCGCAAGCTCTCTCATCAAGTTTGGTATTTTTACGAATGGTGCTAGTGTTGGGTTCATCACAGTTTGCAACAAGGCAGTCAATCTTTGACTTCGTACTTCTTTTTGCATCACCGCTGCAACACCACGAGGTTTGATTTCAAGATCACCCTCTATATCTTCAGCATCATCGTTGAACTGCATATTCCATTGAAAATATGCTTCCCCCATTGGTTTTAATAAATAATCATCTATGTTTTTTATAACAGTTTTCATAGATAGTCCTGCTGATCCCATGAGCATTGATAACCCTGCAGCAGTTCTACCAGTTCCTGTTACACCTGTCTGTCCGTGCATAATAGATGGTATGCCTGTTTCTTCATCGGCAAGCTGTCTAGATACTTGATACATTTGTAAATTCTCTGGTGCAGTGTTTGGGAACTTTAGTCCGTTGATTGCTGTACCAGTTACACCAGACTGTCGTCTAAATATCTTACCGGGGAATATATCCATGTTTTGACCGGGTACTAGACTAGCTTCATCTATGTCAAATACAAGATTACCTGCAAGTGCTAAGTTATCTATTGCCATACGAACGTGACCGTTCATTAACATTTGAGCATCTTCCATATTTTCTGCTACACCAACTCCCCATATCTGATAAGGATTGATTTCATAAGGAAATACATGGAAAGGTAATCTTGATGGAGTAAACGGATTGAGAACACATCTAAGTATTATGCTACCACACATCCAAGCGTTGACTTGAATTTGATCTGTTTCAGATACGCCTTCAGGAAGTTTTAGTCCGACTTCATCTGCAAACTTAGTATCGATTACACCCCAATATTCAAGAACTTCAAATCTGTTTTCCTGATAGTATGGTTCTGTTTCATCATCTCTTATTGTATCTTCGTAGTATTTATCTTCGTAGTTAGGACCTTTTGCAAGACACTCTTCGATAGCTTGCTTGTTAAAATATGGTCTATTTATCAAAGCTTTTAATTGTTGTCTGTTCATACGGTGTCGTTGTATGATGTACTCACAATCTTCAACACTTGTTCCTGCAGGATCAGGGTGAAAATCCCACAAAGATACTGGCTCTATCTTTGGACACTCTTTTGTGTATGGGTCGTAAACTCTGCCCATTTCTGTACGTGACCACTTGTGTATCTGTTTGTTGTAATTAAGTGGACCTTTTACAATACCTGTGCCTAACATACACGCTTCAAATATAGCATGTCTGAATACATTTACAGCGTTAGTATCTAAAAGTTGATCGTGGATAAGCTCTTCCATCTTTCGTGCAGCTTCAGCCGCAGGAGATATCTGAGGTTCACCCATACGTGCAGGACCTTCACGTAACGGAGCGTCAGGAAACTTATTTTTCATACCACCTAGAAAATCTAAGTTAGGAGTTGCTTCTGTAGCTCCCGGAGGAAGTTCTCTGCCGTCACCATTAAATCCATACTTATCTACCACCTCGTCTAAAGGTGTCTCAAGATGAGCAAATTCAGCTATGCCCTCTGGTATAGGTGTAGATTGAACAACAAGTGGAAATTTTTTATTTGCAAAAAGTATATCGACGATCTGTCCATATGCAGCAAGAACTTTAGTTTTTGTTATTTTTACAAATACTCTAGATCTTTCTGAATCACGATATTGTGTCGTTGAGTCGTAAGTACCTCTGAAGTTTTTGTATGCTTGCAACCATCTTTGTTCGTGGCTACGTCTGCCGTTTTCAGAATCTTCAAATTTACTTTTTATGTACCCTGCAAGTCCGGGCATCAACTCATCAGAGTTTTGAATGTTTATCGGTTCTTCATCTTCAGAATTGATAAACCCTGAACCATATTCAGCCATAATTTACCTCACTTAGAAGTAGTTTCTGTCATCAGCCATAGCGAATAAAGAAGCTTCAACAGTAGGTTTTGTTTGCTTCTTTGGCATATCCTGTGTCAGCACGTCTGGGTTTACATCTGTTGTAAACTCAAGACCCTCTCTATATAGTTGATCAGAACCTTGAGCATCGTCTACTGATACTTTGTCTGAACCCATGATATAGGCTGCACCTTGATTTAAATTTTGTGCCATCGTTAACTCCCTTGATTTAACATTTGCATTTGTTCTTCCAACGATAGTTGGCTCTTTCTTTCAGCTTCTCTGCCGAAATCTTCACTCATCTTTTTTATATTCATTTGTTTTTGTATTGCAAGTTCATCATCTAATTGAGGTGCAATGTCTTGTCTGAACTGACGTTCTTTGAATACATCAATAACCTCTTGACCCATCTGCTCTTTTGTTTTAAATGGTTCGCCCAATGGATCTCGCTCTGCTGCTGCAAGAGTTTTTGGTTCAAAAAACATTTTACCTATTAAAATATGTGGTACAAAATCTGAAGCAGTCATTATGGAAGCATTAATTGTTGCATCCATATCCTCCATACCTTTATTTATGTACTCATCTTTATACCCTCTGTATGCCATGTAAGTTAAAGGTGCTGTTAACGCTCCTCCTACACTATACAATTTTGTATTTGTTGGTCTATCAAACTTTCTTTTAGTTTTTCTTTTTGCTTTTGCTGCTTTGTCTGGGTTGTTTTGCTCCCACTCTTGTAAAGGGGTTGCCTTAACTTCTTTGGGTGCTTCTTTTTTTTGTTTACGTTGTTCCCTATCAGCTTCAATCTTTTTTTGTCTTTCGATGTTTGATTCTGCTAGTGCAAGACCCTTCGCTCTTTTTTCTTCACCACGTAAAAACGTATCTTGTTCTGTTTCAAAGTCTTGTGCTGCTTTTATTTTATCAGTTCGTTTTTGTTCTTCAGGACTGACTTCTACAGTGCTTGTTAATTTTTCGCCAGTTGGTGATACTGTAATTTTTGTGTCAGGATATATAGCATTAAATGAATCAGGTAAATTTAATTTAAGTTTTTGTCCAAGTTGACGACCATCAGTTACGTTTAAACCTTTTGCAAGTTCTTTTTCAAAAAGTATTAAACCTTTTGTTCTTTCTACGTCACCTTTAGGATCATCGATATCTGCGTAAAAAGTATCCATGACCTTATCAAATTCTTCTGCACTTGTTAGTTTATGACTTATTATTCCTGATGCAGCTTTAGGATTAACATTTTTTATAACATATGCTGCTATTATTCTTCTTAAATCTGTAAAGTCTTTGGGATCTCTGTCTAGCTTGTCTAATATTCCTTTTGGAATTTCAGGAAAAACATATTTTTTAAGAGCATTTGTAACTTGTGTTCTTGTTGCCTTAAATATAACTCCATCAGGACCTGCTTCTGCGTGAAGCTTTCTCGCAAGTTCTTGAAATACTGGAGGTAGTGTTTTAGAAGGTCCTGCTTGTTTTCTTCCTGTTCTGTCAGGATTTTCTTGAACTCCTGTTTCAACATCAAAGTACGGTCTTGGTTGACTCCCCATTTCTGCAAGTCGTCTAGTTGTTCTCATACCTATGACATCAGATAATCTAGCTCCAAACATTCCTGCAAATACAGTCGCTCTTACATTGTCGTTAGGTATATTTGAAATGCCTTTTGCCATAGCTTGTATAATATCGGCACTTACTTCTGTTGCTTTCTTACCTAACTTTTTTGCACCTTTTTCACCTGTTTTAGGTAAATCATCTTCTAAAACTTTCTTTATGCCTGTATTTATGGCACTAGATCCTCTGATACCACCCTCATATACATCATCTAAAGAAACTTGTTTTAAATTAGATTTTAACTCTGTTGACATCCCTATAGATTGTGCTGCAGTGCCTTTCTTTTTTGTTCCAAACTTTTCTTGCATACTTTCAGCAAAATCTTTTGTGTCTGGACTTTCTAAAAATAAAGGAGCAACTCTAAATCCTTGAGAATATATTTTTGCTATGTAAGCTTCACGAACTGTCAACTTACCTGCTTTTTGTTTATCTTTTATTTCTTGAATAGAAGGTGCATTTTCAACACCATCAGGGAATAGATTATCTCTGATATATCTAAACGCATTTAGATCTTGTATATTTTCTGCACTTAATTTTTTTATATCAAATTCTTCTGCCATTTACTTAGTACCCAAATGTTTGGTCTTGCATTTGATAGACTTGATTCTTAATACCACCAAGCGTTTTATGAATCGACACATATCCTGTCATCCTTGTCATTAACATATATCGCAGTGCATCGTATGCGTGATCTTCTGCCTTTGTGTCCACATCTTCTGCATTTGTTTTGCTAAGAGGTATACCTGAAAGTTGTTTGATAAGGTTGACACAATTCGGAAATATTCGTAATCTAGGTTCGTCTGTTCGTGGATCATCTGCAAGCCTACGATGTATTTCCATTTTACCTTGCAGTCTGTTTCTGTCTGATGGCATCCAACGTACACCACATCTCATCATCGTCTCTGCTATTGATGGGCCGAATCCTGTCTTGTTCCAACATGAGGAGTCAAGTACAGTATAGTGTGGTGTCGGATCTTCTTGTTCTACTTGTAGTATTCTATCTGCCAGTTGCTCTGCTGTCAACTGTTTTACGTACAGTTCACGATAAACCCATATATTGTTATCCCAGTCAATAGCACCCCACAGGACACAAGAAGGACTCGCATACCCATAGTCAGCGGCACGTATTCTGGGGAAATTCGGTGGAAGCTCGAAACTCGGTGTAACATGTTTACTCCTACTAAATTCAGGGAAAGCTGCACCCTCTGTCACTTCCCAATCACCCTCAAGAAGTCGCTTACGCTCGACTTCAGGTAGTGATCTTAACATCGCTTCGTATTGTCCATCAGCCAACAAGTATGGATTGTCGGTCAAACGTGCAGGGATGAACCTACGATAGAAGAGTGGCTCACCTTCCTTTTCGTGACCTTTGGGCCACACAAAAGGTTTGCCTGTTTCGATGTCTACTGCAGGAAAAGTCGAGTTGTGTTCAGATGGATCGATGTACATCTTCTTGACCCACCAACCACCGACTCCTCCGGGGTTCGCTGTACAACGCATGTACAGATGACTTTGCAGTTCAGGATCAGTTGCTCTTAGTCGTGAACGGAGATAATCCCAAACGTAAGGCGAGGGATATTGGGTTATCTCATCAATGCCTATCCAGTTAAACGACTGACCCTGAAATCGTGTTACGTCTTTGTCTTTGTCAAGATACGTAAACCAAATTGTTGCACCTGACGGAAAGTGCCACGTTGACTTTGATTCCCTAAACCTTGCACCGGGGAAAGCTTTAGGGTATAGCTGACGTGACTTGTCAATAAGTTCTGTTAGCTCATCCAGAGTACGCCTAAGAAGAAGCCCACGATGATTGCTATTGTGGCAATACCTAAGAGGGTCTGCGAGAAGTGCAAAGCTTTTTCCCCCACCTGCTGAGCCACCGTACAGAACATCTCTTTCACTTGAGGAAAGAAACTCTTCTTGAGGACCTTCGTTTGGCTGAAAAATAATTTCACGCCCATCCACCAGTTGCTCAACAACATCTGGCAACTCTTGCAGATCCGTTTTATCGATAACAGCAGTCGTGTCTTGATTGAGTGCTTTGTCGACTTTCGTGATTTTTTCTTCGAGTTTTCTGGCATAGCGTCTTTTACTTTCTGCTTGCTTTGTTACCTTTGCTGCTCGTTTCTTTGCTTCAGTAAGTCTACGTTGTGTTTGCTTACGAGCTTTGATTGCAGAGGAATAGTTGTATCTTTGTTTGGGAGCGTTGGGGTCTTTCTTTGGTCGACCACGCTTGGGTGTGTCTGTCATTAGGGCAACTTTATTATTTTAGCACTTGATATCCCTTTTATCTTTGTCCTGTTTTGAAACTTACTTAACTTTTTTAATTTTTCTTCTTTGAGTTTATCCATAGCACGATCATGTGCAGTTACCACACCTAATCCAAAAGCTGCTGAAGCTAAAGGAACTCCCAAAGCCACTGCCATCTTTTTATTTTCTTCTGATAGCATAGATTTACGTGTGCTACTGTTCTTTTGGTATTCTTTTTTCTTGTCAGCCATCGATAGTCACCCCTTTTTTCGGTGGAAGTAGCACAATACCGTGTACAGCCTGTACATTTACGTTGGTTGTCTCTTGTTTGCCCAGTCCTACCCTGTTTAAAAGCGATTCTGCAGCCCTGAAGCGTAGATCGTCTCCTCTTTCAGGCACTGGGTTGTCTATTGTTGTTACAAGGCGTGTTGCAGCCTTAAATGCGTTCATAGACAACACGTTTTGTGTGCGTCTGATTATCTCATCTGCTAAGCTATTGCGTAGCCACGTCACTGATCCCTTTGCATATCCTGCTTTGAGGGCTGCATCAGTTACGTTGCCACCATTTTCAAAGAGATTTTCGAGAAACTCCTCTTGTTGAGGACTTATTTCACGTTCTTTGCTTCTCTGTTTCGGTAGTAGATTTGTCACAACGGTATGCTCGTGCTTCCATGTGGGAATAATACAAAGGTAATTCGGATTGTATCTCGTAAACTCGTGTCAAACACTGGTCGTGTGTCTCGTAAGGGCCTCTAAGATCGTGTAATTGCTCACAATTAGTGTCAATAGTCGGTTTTCCTAGCAAACAGACGAGTACAAATGCTTCATACATGGAATTTCCTTGTTAAATTAGACAAAAAATCAAAGAAATAAAGCCAAATACACTAATTCTTCAGATAATACTTGGTTGCATGTGCTTTAGTTGACCTTTTGTTACTTTAATAATAGTGACTTAGGCTATTTACGTCAAGAAAATAATTATTTTGTTGACAGAATAGGAATTGGTTAGTACAATCGGAGTAGAACCTCCGGGGAAATACACCATATCCCACCACGCTATCCCAAAGGGTTGCCCCATAACTTGTACAAGTAACTATTTCACATAAAAATATGGCGACATTGCATACGTATACGTATGGGGCCCCCATGACCCTATGACCGTATATGGCAAAAATTTATTATTAATATTACACCTTGACGACCAAAGGCAAACAAACACCCTAATATAGAATAAAGTTAACCTTGCATTTACTATTGCATCACGCACGGTATTTTTTTTAGTTGGTATGACAATATAATGAAAGGTTAGTTATACAATTAACCTTTAATTGTTTCAATGTGTGTCACTATTGCGAGTAATTAACCAAACACGATTTAAAGCCATTACATAACAATAACAATCATTTACATATATATTGAAGCAAACAAACAAAAAACCCCCTTAGAACTAAACTAAGAGGGTTTTAAGCAAGGAGGATGTTTTATTATTAATTCAAATTACAAAGAAAGTAAATACCTTTATTAATTTTATCTCTTGTTGTTTTGGTATCCTCTTTCAAGAAATGCTTTCTATATCTTGAAGTTGTATTACTGTAATCCCAAGAATGTTTATCTAAATATATTTCATTGTTTCTTGGGTCTTTAATGCAAATAATAGTTTCATAACTTTGAAATACTTCCAACCCATTTTGCATTGTTATTTTAAACTGGTTCGCAACTGGTTTATTAGATCTATTGCTAAGCATATTCTCGACCTTTGCAATTTGTTTAAGTTTCTTTTCTTTACTTGGCATATTTTCATAAACTAAAGCCATGATATTTCCTTTCATTAAATTATTATATAATTACCTTTTAATCTTATTTTTTTAGATATGCAAGTGGTACAAATAACACTTTCCTTTTCTTCAACATTAATTGCACCACCTGAAACACCTTTAATTAAATGATATTCTTTGACTGGATCTAATTTTGTAACATTACCGTTATCAAATAAACTAGTAATATTACATTCATTACAACTAAAATAATAAGCCATATTAAGCACCTATTAGATTTGAAAAGCTT
>VTLG01004873.1_pt1 | contig 12707 bp, 15 predicted proteins | sample 4694571 | NCBI WGS metagenome assembly VTLG01 (sample SAMN12604809, study PRJNA352737) | marine metagenome | biome: ENVO:00000447; feature: ENVO:00000209|ENVO:00000569|ENVO:01000036; material: ENVO:00002151; isolation source: viral sequences binned using virsorter ... | reverse complement strand
AGCGTTTTTATTAGTAAAAAGTTCTTTTGGTGGTGAGATAGATACAACTAGATTATCTGAAATAAAAAATGAATTTTTAGAACTTCGCAACTCTCTTGATATGCCAGTTGAACCAAGTGAAGGTATTACTAATGCTGTCACACAATTGACAAATTTAAGAGATATTTTATTAAAAACCAAAGAAGCTGCCAGTGATCTTGCAAATCCTGAAACTTTAAGTGAAGCCGAAAAAAGGTTTAGAGAATTTATTGCCCAAGTACAAACTCCAATAAAAGAATTTAAAGATAGCTTTAAAACTACTGGTGCAATGATTGGTGACACTATAGTAAGTTCAATGAAAAAATTTGAAGATACTTTAGTTGATGGCTTAATGTCTGGTAAGTTTGAATTCAAAAATTTTGCTAATTTTGTTATCAAAGAATTATTAAGAATAGCTGTACAAAAATTAATTATTGATCGTATTACAGGTGGCTTTACTTCTTTCTTAGGCAATATAGGTTTTGCTGCTAAAGGTGGTACTGTTACTGGCAACAAACCTTATATAGTTGGTGAACGTGGTGCAGAATTATTTGTGCCAAATAAAACTGGCACAATAGTTGCTAACAATCAATTATCAACTGCTAGTGGTGGTATGGGTCAAAACGTACACATTACTTACAACATACAAAGTTTTGATTCTAAAGATACGTTACAAGCCATTACTGAAAATGCACCTACTATTTCAGCAATCATACAAGGTGAGTTTAATAAACATGGTCGTAGAGGGTTTGCCTAATGTCAGGTACATTTCCCACAAGTCCAGCACCAAATTCGGTTGAGATTCAATCTTTAGAACCTAATTTAGTTTCGGTTACGCAAAATTTAAAAAGGCAAGTGCGTAGTCGTGGTGGGCAAAGATGGTCACTCAAAGTTAGTTTTCCACCTTTAACTAGAAGTGAGTTTGCACCTATCTATGCGTTTGCGATTGCCCAAAAAGGTCAGTTTGAAACTTTTACTTTTACTCCACCAGTTGTTTCTGTATCGCAAGGTGACACATCTGAAAGTCCAGTAGTCAATGGTGCTTTAGCAGTTGGTGTCAATACAGCTAGTCTTGATGGTTTAACAGCTTCTAAAAGTTACATTATCAGAGCTGGTGATTTTTTTAAATTTTCTGGTCATTCAAAAGTTTATATGGCAACAGCAGATTTACATTCTGACGGCAACAATGCTGGAACTTTGACTTTTGCACCAAATTTGCAAAGCAGTGTTGCTAATGATGAGACAATCACTTTTGCTTCTGTGCCTTTTGTTTGTAGTTTTACTACTGACATTACCAGTTTTAACACCGATACCAGCAATCTTTATGCTTTAAATTTTGAATTGGTAGAAATATTTTAAATGCAATGGACAGAGGAAGCTCTACAGCGTATCAAACAGAGATTGTTAAAGATCAAAACAAACCTTTTCACTTATTGGAGGTTTATCTTGATTCAGGTACACAATATCTTACTGATGGCTATATTCCTATTAGCTTCAATAGCAACACTTATACCCCTGTTGGTCATTTTTTAAGTTTTTCTAATATAGTTGAAACCAATGAACTGACAGTCGATCAATTGTCTATTTCGTTAAGTGGTGTCGATCAAACTTATACTAATTTGTTACTAAACGAAAATTATATAGATCGTAAAGTTGTAATTTACCAAGCATTTTTAAACGATTCTGAAGCTTTAGTTTCTAGTCCAGTGCAAATTTTTTCTGGTCGTATCAATAACCCTATAATTAAAGAAGATATAAGCAATAACACTGCAACTTTAGCAGTCAATGTAGCTTCGCAATTTGTTGATTTTAATAAAATAAATTGTCGTTACACTAATAACGAATCGCAACAAAGTTTCTTTGCTGGTGATACTGGCTTTAGGTTTGCTGCTGCTTCGGTCAAAGAGTTAAACTGGGGTTTGACTACTGGTGCAACTGCACAAGGTTATGGTTCGCATAGTGCTGGTAATGGTGCTACGTCAATTGTTAATAATAATTCACCATCGGAAAAATCTATATTCACAGAATTGTCACCAACTAATTCAGTTATGACTTTCAAAGCTGGTTCAGTCTTAATCAATATAAGCTATGCCAATAGACCGACAACAAATTTTAGTGTTGGTGATTTAGTAAAAATTAATGGCTTTACTACAACAACTTTTGCTGATGGTGAAACCATAACATCTGCACAATTAAATTATGATGAAGGTGCAGCAGAACAAAGCATCGTAGCTATTGATTCAGATGGTTTTGGTTTTGACATCAATGCACCTAGTTCAATAACTTCAGTTAAGTCAGGCAAATTTGGTGGTTCTGAAATCAGTGTTGACGATCAATTAGTCAATCCAGTTTTAATTGAAACTACTTCTGGTTCTAATTTAATTACAGTCAATGCTGATAATTTTTGTAAGGTTGGTGATTTAGTAAGTTTTAACATTGACACTGCTTCAGTAGGTGGCATGACAAATACAATTTTAGCTGATAAACACAAAGTTACAGTTGCTACTAAAGACACACTGACAGTTGCAATTACTAAAGGCATTTTAATTGTTGCTGATTGCATACAAACTACATCTGGCAGTAACACCATAACGATTGATAAATACAATCATGGTTTGGTTGTTGGTGATACTTTTGTTATGGCTAATGCGACAACAGTCGGTGGCATACCAGCTTCAGAATTGAACGCAACACATACAGTAGTTGCACAAACCAGCGACAATCGTTTTACAGTTACAGTTACTTCAAACGCTACTTCTACAGCTAGAGGTGGTGGTCTAGCTACTACAATTGACACTGCAATCGTACCAACCAATCCAATAGAAACAACGTCAGGTTCAGCAACAATAAAAGTCCATAAAAAAGCACATGGTTTGAGCAATAACGACAGTGTCACTTTTGAAAACTTAGTCACAGTAGGTGGTATTACTGCTGACACTTTAAACACTACTCATACTGTAGTTGATGCTACAACTAGCAGTGATTTTTACACTGTCACAGTGTCAGAAACAGCTTCTAGTAGTGAATTTGGGGGTGGCTATGGCATTTATCATCAAGATTTAAAAGCTAGTAGCAGTGCTAAATATGGCAGTCCTAACTCTACTATTTCAATGCCAACTGAAATACGCTAATGGATTTAGCTAAGTTTAACAAATTTATTGAACCTAAATTTAATGAAAAATTTGCATGGGGTAGTAACGATTGCAATACCTTAATTTTAGAATACTTAGATTATATGTTGGGTACAGAAACTTTAAAGATTGCCTATAAAAAATATCACACTAAATTTGGTGCTATGAAGTTTCAAAAAAAATATCAACAACGAGTTTCGGAAAAATGTTTAGAACTAGGTTTGACAGCAATCAATCCTACACAAGCTCGACATGGTGATATTTTAATCAAAACTGACCCACGTTGGGATATGTGTCACCTATCAATGGGAACTAAATTTATTTCAATTGATGAAGTTGTTGGTGTTAGTGCTGTGCCTATACCTGATTTTAATATTTTTGATAAAGCTTATCGTTTGCCATGCTAAAACAAATTTATAAAATTTTACTTACAACTATAACTTTAGTTTTTACTAATGCGTTATTTGCCATGCCACCAGCAGTTGCATCATTTGCTGCTGGTTCTGCTTTTGGTTTAGGTGCAATAGGTTCTGCTGTAACTTTTGGTTTAGCTGCTGGTACAGCAGCAACAGTGGTGGGTGCTTTAGTCGTTGGTGCTGCTTTATATACTGGTATCAAAGTCTTAGGTATGGATATACCAGAGTTTCAAGACAATTTAGGTACACAAGCAGCAAAAGCATTATCAAACCAGCAAGGCAATACCAATCCCCTACCAGTTATTTATGGGGAAAGACGAGTTGGTGGTACGCCAGTATTTTATGAAGTCACTGGTGATAACAATGAATATTTACACATGGTCATTGCTATTTGCGAAGGTGAAATAGAAGCGATAGACAATGTATTTTTTAATGAAGAAGCTATTGAAGGTACATATTTTCCAGACATTGATGAATCAGTTTTAACTTTTGGTCAAACAACTTTATATACTGGCTTGTTACCTAAATATAAACCTTTTGTTGAGCTACAAAAATTTTTAGGTAAAGATTCGCAAACACCACCTAGTAGATTGACTACTGAAACTGCATGGACGAGTAACGATAAATTAAATGGCGTAGCTTATGTTTATTTACGTTTGTTGTTTGACCCAGATGTTTTTGGCTCAACAGGTATTCCCCAAATAAATTTTCAAGTAAAGGGTAAAAAATTAACGCACCCTAACAGTGCTAACACCAATAAGCTTTTTTCTACTAATCCAGCATTGTGCATTTTTGATTATTTGACTAATAATATTTATGGTCGTGGTATTGCAACTAGCGACATTGACACTACTTCGTTTATCAGTGCTGCCACAGAATGTGACACTTTAGTAACAGTCGGTAACTTAACACAAAAAAAATATACTACTAATGGATTAGTACAGACTAATCAAACTGCACTAAAAATAATTGAGCAGCTTTTGACTTCTTGTCGTGGCAGTTTAGTTTTTACTGGTGGTAAATATAAATTAATAATTGATAGTATTGGCACAGCAGTACAAACTTTTGATGAAAGCAACATAATTGGATCTTATGATCTAGCATTGGGTGGTAAAGATTTTAAAACCAATGAAATACAAGCAACTTTTATAAATCCAGATAAAAATTATCAAGGTGATTTTGCCATTGTTAAAAGTTCAACATTCAAAACGCAAGACAATAACTTAACTTTAAAAAAATCTATTGAATTGCCATTCACCGATCAATTTGAACGTGCTGCAATGATTGCCACCATGAACATGAAGCAATCACGACAAAGTTTAATTATTAGCTTTACAACAACTATTGTTGGACTAAGAGCAGAAGTAAATGACATTTGTTATATCTCTTTAGCAGCGTTAGGTTTTGACAGCTTAAATAACAATGCTGGTAAAAAGTTTCGCATTATGAAACTAGAATTACAAAACGATGATGAAGTCAAAATTGTTGCAAGAGAATACGATGATGATGTTTATAATTTTGGCACGATCACTGCACAAGATACTTCACCTAATACTGCCCTACCTAATTTTTCTGATGTCGTTAAACCAGTGTTAGCAACACCTACTGAAGAATTGATATTTACTAATCCTAATTTATTTAATCGTGTAACTGTAACTTGGAGTCAAACTAACAATGCTTACATACAATCTTATGAAATAGGTGTGAACAGAATAAATAGCATACATGACTCTAATCGTACTTCTTTTGATTTTACTGGCAGATCAAATTCAGAAATTTTTACTATCGATCAGTTAGAAGCTGGTCAATATTTAATTGCAGTTAGGGCAAAAAATAGACTTGGTGTTTATTCTGATTTTGCTACTACTGTTTTTGCAGTTGAAGATACTTCAAAGCTACCAGCAGTAAATAATGCAGCTATCACATCAGTTACCGAAGAATTATTTACAACTACGCAAGGTTCTGGTGTAAAAGCCAAAGCCATTTTAAATTTTGTTACCAGTAGTAATCCTACTTGGGAAGCACTGGGCGTAACAATAGAACGCTACGAGGTTGAGTATAAAAAAACAACTGATACGTCTTTTGTCAGAGCTGGTTCATCGCTCGGTACTAATTTTGTGTTTTATGACATTGAACCTAGTTTGTATGAATTTAGAATTAGAGCAGTTAATACTGCTGGTGTTGCTTCAGAATATAGTTCTTACACACAAAGAATTTATGGTATTACTGCAATACCTTCTGATGTAAGTAATTTTTATCTTCGTGCTGATAGTAATACTGCAACTTTGTCTTGGACACCGACCACAGACTTAGACGTAAAAATTGGTGGTAGTTTTGAAATCAGACATAGTTCATTAACGTCTGGTGCAGTTTGGTCAAACTCAGTACAAATTGGTGAAGCAGTCTCAGGTATTTCCAATTCAACACAAGTAGATTTATTAGTTGGCACATATTTAATTAAAGCTGTTGATAGTTCTGGTTTTAAATCGGCAACTGCAACCAGTGTGGTCAACACAGTCACGCCCGATCAATTTCAAACTTTTGCTAAATCAACTACAACTGAAAGTCCTACTTTTAGTGGTACTAAAACTAACATGATTGTCGTTGACAACAATACTTTAAAACTTGAAGCAGACTCTCTATGGGATTCTTTAGGTGAAGTAGATACGTTAGGACTGATTGATGCAGTTGGTGGTCTTGATTTAACTGGTAATTATGAATTTGCCAATGTACTAGATACTGGTGCAGTCGGCACTTATAGAATATCTACAGGCATTACCTTTACTACAGATTCAACTACTGATTTTTTTGATGCACGTTCTGGCAACATTGATACTTGGGAAGCAATTGACGTCAATTCTTATGACGATGTTGAGATAAGTTTGCAAATAGCAACTACTAATGATGACCCTAGTGGTAGTCCATCTTTTACTGACTATCAAGACTTTAGATTAGGTAACTATTATGGTCGTGCTTTTAAATTTAAAATGAATGTGACAACTGGTGACACAACTCATCAGGTTTATGTCAGTGCTTTATCAGCTAGTGCCAGTTCTTATATGAAAATTGATTCAGCACAAAATACTACGTCTAGTAGTGCTTTAAGTGTGTCATTTGGTGAAACTTTTGTGACAACTCCACAAATATCTATTACTGCACAAAATATGGTTTCTGGTGATTACTATACGATCTCTAGTTTGACATCAAGTGGTTTCGCAATAACATTTTTTAATAGTTCTAATAGTGCAATTGCTAGAACTTTTGATTACTTAGCTAGAGGATTTTAAAATATGGCAACCCACGATTATGATATAGCAAACCAAAGTGGTGCAAATTTTCGTTCCGATTTAAACAATTGCCTTGATGCAATTGTCACTAATAATTCAAATTCATCAGCACCTTCAACAACTTTTGCCTATATGTTATGGGTTGACACTGCTAACAATTTATTGAAATTAAGAAATAGTGCTAACAATGCTTGGATAACCTTACCCTTGTCTGTAACTACGTCAAACACAGTTGATATAAATGGTGGTGCTATAGATGGCACAGCTATTGGTGCTAGTTCAGCTTCAACTGGTGCTTTTACTACTTTGTCAGCTTCTAGTGCTTTGACTGCTAATGCTGGTGTAGTTGTCGATAACATTACTATTGATGGCACAGAAATAGATTTATCTAGTGGTAATTTGACACTAGACGTAGCTGGAAATATAAAACTAAACGCAGATGGTGGGCAAATAGCTTTTGAAGATGGTTCTGCTGAAATAGGAGTATTGGAAAACTCTAGTTCTAACTTTTCAATAGAAGCAAAAGTACAAGATAAAGATTTGCTTTTTAAAGGTAATGATGGTGGTTCAGGAATTACTGCCCTTACTCTTGACATGTCGGAAGCTGGTGCAGCTAGTTTCAATGGCGTAGTAACAGCAAACGCAGGAGTAGTTGTAGATAATATCACTATTGATGGCACAACTGCTTCAATAAGTGGAAGTGCTGATTTCACTATTGATTCTGGTGGAAGAATTGATTTAAGTGCTGACGATAATGGTGAAATTAGACTATTTGATGGCTCTTCTAATTATGGACAATTTAAAGATGATAGTGACAGATTTAAAATACAAGGATTAATTTCAGACGCAGATATGCTGTTGGTAGTTAATGATGGTGGCTCAGAAGTTACAGCTTTGAGTATTAATGCGTCTGCTGCTGGTGCAGCAACCTTTAACAGCTCAGTAACAGCAACTTCATTTTCTGGTGATGGCTCTAGCTTAACTAATGTATCTGCTTCTGTCAGTACAACATTTGATGCTGTTGGTACTTATTGTTTTGCTAATTCAGTAGGAAGTATAACTGACAGAGATGGTGGTGCAACTTTATCAGGAAGTAATTTGAGAACAGCTAACTCATATACAGATTACACTGGTACTACTGGTTATTCAAATGAAGCTTTATCTGGCACTTGGCGTTTGATGGGTCAAACTGCTGAATATAATGGTGGTTCTCAAGTTTCTAGTGTTCACCTGATGAGTTCCCTTTGGGTAAGAATATCATAATAAAAAAAAGGTAAAAAAATGTCTATAACAATAACAGAAGTACGAAACGCACAATCATTAAACTCAGAGAATACTATGTTTGATGTAGAAATTAATCATCCAACTTTTGGTTGGATTTCTTATACATTGAATCCTAATGATACAGACATGACTATAGACAATAGCGTTTTACTTGAACTTATTGGTACAGACTATGAAGCTTATGTAGAACCTTCACAAGCAGAATTAGATGCAGAACTAGCAGCAAGAATTAGACTAGAACGTGATAGCAAACTAGCACTAGAAGTTGATCCTATAGTTTCTAATTCTTTACGATGGAACGAACTATCAGAAGCTAAACAAACTGAATGGTCACAGTATCGAACTGATTTGCTTAATGTGCCACAGCAATCTGGTTTTCCAAACACAGTTGAATTTCCTACAAAGCCAATTAAATAATTTACAGATAATTGATATGTATGATTCTAAATACATAAAAAAACTAGAAAAATTAAAAAAGAACACTATGCTAAATTTATGGATATTTTAGTTAGTATAATTTTATTTGGCATTGTCTTTGCCTTAGTTTTTAAAAAATACAATCCCTATGGTTACGCAAAAATTAAAGAAAACTTGCTTAACTTTTTTAACGAATAAATTATGAAAGATCAAGAACAAGTTGTAACTTTGCAAAAAGACAGTGGTGAAAAAATTGAATATCGCAAAGTCGATATGTCAGAAGAACAACAAGCATTGATGGAAGAAATAGTTTCTTATCAACAACGCTTGTTAATTTTAGAACCTTTAGCAAGAGAATTTACTGATAAAAAAGAATTGGTAAATCTCAAAACCGAAGCATTAAAAACAATGCTAGAAACTAAAAGTGCAACAAATGCCGACAGCGAAGAAAAAAACATCGAGAACAACGATTAGTCAAGTCTCAAATGCCTTGTCAAACCATGAAGAAATTTGTGGTTTGCGATGGGAACAATGCTATGAAAAATTTGATCGGCTAGAAGCAATGATTATGTCAAACAATCAACGCTTATGGTGGATAGCTGGGGTAGTTATTACTTTGTTATCTTCTTTAGTAGTTCGTTCTTTTTTTTAATGATTTTATATACTGAAGAAACTTTTGACCTAGCTTATAAAGAAAACAATAAAGAACGTCTTAGAGCTAATTTAGCAATGATAACTAGAGAGCAATTTAGACCTTTGTTTGAAGCAGAATTAACCAGAGAATTATTTGACTGATGTTTAATTTGATTAGATTAATAACAGATTTAGGTGGTTCTTATTTAGAAGGACAAGTAGAAAAGACCAAAGCTAAAGCTAAAGCCGAAGCACAAGTAATGGTGCAATCAAGCAAAAGCATAGCTGATTGGGAGACTTTACAGGCACGAAATGCTGGACAAAGTTGGAAAGACGAATACTTAGTTATTTTATTTTCTATTCCCTTAATTTTAGCTTTTGTACCTTCAACTGTACCTTTTGTAATGGAAGGTTTTGCAGCTTTAGAACAAATGCCAGATTGGTACAAATATTCGTTATCAGTCATTGTTGGTGCAAGTTTTGGTGTAAGAAGTGTTATTGGCATTATGAAAAACAAAAAACCCCATGTTTAAATTTTTAAAAGCTAACAAAAAAACAACAGCAGTCGAACCAGATTATTTAGATGCCTATATAGAAAATCAAGGCATGGTCTTTCAAGAAGATAGCGATGAAATAGGTGTCACGCCTACTTTAAAAAATAATTTTATTAAAAAGATAAAAAGCGAAGAAGGTTGTGAATTATTGCCTTATAAATGTGAAGAAAATTATTTAACAATCGGGTTTGGTAGAAACATAGAAACAAATGGCATACGCCAAGCAGAAGCAGACTTTATGTTAGAAAACGATATAGAAACTGTGTTTTTTGACTTAGATCGAAATATACCTATGTGGAAGTTTGAGCCAATGAACATAAAAATAGTGCTATGTGATATGTGCTACAACTTAGGTATTAAAAAGTTACTGGGTTTTAAATTATTATTAGAAGCTATTGATGAAGCTGATTATGAAACTGCATCAAGGGAAATTTTAGATAGCAAATACGCTAATCAAGTGCCAAACAGAGCAAAGCGAAATGCCTTGCTTTGTTTAGAAGAAGTTTAACTGCTTTTGCGAATAGCCAAAATATTTCTAGTCGTTCTAGCTGATTTAGCTTCTATAATTTTAGTTTTTTCTGGTTGAGCTTTGTAATGCGTAGTTTTCCATTGCACCACATAGTCACCAATATTGCCTTGACTAGATTCTTGCATTAAAGCTTTTAACGCCCTATCGCATTCATCTTTGGTTTGTTTCAATATTTTCATAGTTTTATCGCAATGCTCTCTTGATTCAATAAGTTCCAAAGCATAGTCTGGCAAACAAATTGTTTTGCCATTATCAATTGGGTACATATCAGCACATTCTTCATTGTCAAAAGGTGGGTATAAATCACCTTCAATAATTCTGCGAGTAAAATCTTTGACATGTGGTTCTAAGACATTTTTTTCCCAATCTATGTCACGTTCATAAAAGAACAAACGTAGATCAGAACCATAAAGCACACCAATCACAGCATAATCATATTCGCAAGTAGCCATTGCAGCTTTTACTTGTGTTACGCCACGCCAAGCTGGTAAAACTGTTTCACCAAAGCCAGTAGCAATTTTTATTTCAATAATTATATTGCCATTGAGCTTGATGCCTTCACCTTCATCGTGTTCTGGCAAGTAAAAACCCTTTTCTTCGTCTTGACTGACAAAAATATCATTAGCGACACCCAAACCATCTAACGAGCCATTTAATTCTAAATGCTTATGTCTTACTGGTTCAGTAATTTCATATTGCACATCAATTAAACCCAACCTTTTAGCTAACAGTTCCATAACTGGTTTTTCTAAATGATTGCCAACTTCCATAAAGTTATTAGTGGCAATAGAAATATCTTTGCCCTGACTAGCAGCTATGCAATTATTTAAAACATCGTTTGGTTTGGCATATTTACTGCCATTCATTGATGCTTCAAGTATTGAAAAAGATAAACGATCATCTGGTGTTAACTTACCAACTGCTAGATTAGACATTTTGATACCTACCAGTCCTAAAGTAACTATCATAGACTTCGTGTTGCGACTCTCTAACAACGTAGGGTTCTTCTCGTTCTTTTACAAAAACATTAGTAAAACCTTCGTCACGATCTTCTGCACATTGAAAATCTTGTCTGGCAATAGTTAGGTTGCCACCCCCATATAAATGCAGATGTATAAACTTTTTAGCTAATGTAAAAGGTTCTGACCTTCTAGCATTTCTAGTTGGTTTACATCGTCTAGGTGTTTTAGATGATTTACTGTCATATATATTATACGAAGCATCAGGGTTGATTCCTTTTGCCCTTAGATTGGCTTGTATTCGCTCTTTGACTGCTTGGTAGTTAGCTTTCATAGCATTCTCCTTATGTTAAAAGTTAAAATTACACATAACAGTTGTACAGTTGTACAACTTTTAAATGTTCTGGTCTCAAACTGCATCGTACACCTTGCCTTTGCCGTCTTTGATTAGGTATTGCGTTTCATGCACTAGGTAACGTGCATGAGATATTTTTACTGCTTGATTGGCTTTGCCTTCCACTAAAGGTTCTAGTTTGGCAGTCAAACTTTTTAAATGTTGTAACACTAATGCCAAGTCTTGATTGTTGCAAAGTGGCAAAGTTAAGCGTACACATTTGCTTCCCAAGACTAATGGTTGGATTTCCTTAGTCATTGATTTTTTCTCCATAAAAAAACTTATCTGGTAATTTATAAACCATTTTATTTTCTCTCGTCAAAATTATCGTACGTCAGCATGAGAAACATTTTTTAAAGCTGCTAAAATTGTTTGGTATTCGTTAATTAGTTGGTCGGCATACCAACCAATCGCACTAAGGTTTTCGGCATGAGCCAAATAGATTTTTAAAAATTCTATTTGATTGCTCACAATTAGTTTCATGGTAGCTGAATTGTTAAGATTGTAGCGTTTGACACGCTGATCTTTTGGGTCTTTGCTAACTTCTAAATAGTTTTCTGCTACTGCATAATGCAACCAACGATCAATGCTGCTATTCGATAAAAAGTCACTACACGATAGTATCTCATTGTAAGTGATGTAATATTTTTCTCGACCTATTTTGACAATGTTGTACAGCAATGCCCAGTAACGCAGATCGTAATTGTAAGCTGCTTTGGTTGGTTGACTACCAATTAACAGCAGTAAATCATGCATGACTAAGCTGACAGCATCGTACAGATGATCGTTGTTATTGGTATTGTTTTGCAAAGGTCTGACAGTTGCTTTGATTTTATTTGCTTTCGTCATTTTTGCACCTGATAGTTGTCTAAAACATTTTTGACTTGCGATGCGTTCCATTTGGCTTTGCCACGCCTAGTCAAAACATTGCGTTCAGTCAAAGCAGTGGCAATGTCACGCAAGGACACACCCCCAGCTTGTTGAATTTTATTAATGATTGGGTACACCGATTCATAGTATTCTTGAGCGTTTTTGCGATTGCTCAATTTGGCTAAGTCGGTCGCTTTTTTTAAAACTTTGGGTTT
>VTLG01002024.1_pt1 | contig 12708 bp, 16 predicted proteins | sample 4694571 | NCBI WGS metagenome assembly VTLG01 (sample SAMN12604809, study PRJNA352737) | marine metagenome | biome: ENVO:00000447; feature: ENVO:00000209|ENVO:00000569|ENVO:01000036; material: ENVO:00002151; isolation source: viral sequences binned using virsorter ... | reverse complement strand
CAACATTCGGTACAACTGCACTAACAGTTTCACAGTTCTCAGGTGCAGGACAAATCATTGCTGGTACTTCCTTGACTAAGACAGGAAATACTATGAATGTTGCAACTGATAATACTACAATGTTTACCCTATCAGATGCATTGAGTGTACAAAGTTCTGGAACTGCTGGACAAGTTTTACGTTCCACAGGAAACACAGGACAAGCTGCAGTTTATGGTCAGTTAGACCTTGCAAACTCAAATGCAGTTACAGGAATTACTGCTGTTGCAAATGGTGGTACAGGAAAAAGTTCAGTCACTGCTAATTTGTTAATGACAGGAAATGGTACAGGAGCATTAAATACAGTTGCGATTGGAAGTTCTGGTCAAGTATTATTAAGTAATGGTTCTGGTTCTGATCCTTCATTTGGAAATATTGACGGAGGTACATTCTAATGGCTACAGTAATTAAATTGAAAAAATCTGAAACTGCTGGTGCTGCACCAACTACCTCTAATCTTGTAGCTGGTGAAGTTGCAATTAATACCGCAGATCAAAAAATATATGTAAGAGATTCAGGTAGCAATATTGTAGAAGTTGCAAATAAAGGAGAATCTTTGGGAACAGTTTTAGCAATGTCGATTGCTTTAGGATAGGGATAATATGGCTATACCAACATCAAAAAGTACATTAAAAGAACATTGTTTAAGGTCATTGGGAAAACCAGTTATCGATGTCAATGTTGATCCAGATCAATGTGATGATCGTATTGATGATGCACTTCAATATTTTGCAGAGTATCATATGGATGGTGTTGAAAGAATGTATCTTAAATATAAGATGACTTCTGACCAAATTACAAGAGGACAAACAAATGCAACCACTTCAGTTACGGATTCTGTAGATAATTCGGGAGGAGCATATGCGTGGTTAGAACAGAAAGTTTGGTTGCCACTACCTACTCCTGTAATTTCTGTATTAAGAATCTTTCCAGTATCAGATCAAGTAACAAGTTCTATGTTTGATTTAAAATATCAAATGCGACTGAATGATTTGTGGGATTTTACTTCTACAACAATGATAAATTATTCAATGTTACACCAACATTTAGATTTAATAGATCATTTACTTACAGGAGAAGTACCAATCAGATTTAATCAACATCAAAATAGACTTTATTTAGATATGGAATGGAAAAATACTATTACGACAGACCAGTATTTTATAATTGAATGTTATAGAAAATTAGACCCTACAGTTTATACTGATGTTTATAATGATCTATTTCTTAAAAAATATGCAACTGCACTTATTAAAAAACAATGGGGTGCTAATTTAATTAAGTTTAATGGTGTGACAATGTTAGGTGGAGTACAGATGAATGGGGAAACCATTTATACACAAGCGGATGAAGAAATAAAATTATTAGAGGAACAGTTACTTAACGGATATGGTTTACCCGCTGATATGATGATAGGATAAAATGCCAACAAATGTATATTTCAATACAGGCACAACTGCCGAACAAAGATTATATGAGAATCTAATTATCGAACAACTTTCGGTATTTGGACAAGATGTATATTACCTTCCTAGAAAATTAGTCAATAAAGATACTTTGTTTGGTGAGGATGCTTCAAGTTCTTTTAATGATGCATATATAATAGAGATGTACCTAGATAACATAGAAGGTTACGAAGGTCAAAAAGAAATGATGACTAGGTTCGGTATTGATATGCAGGATGAAGCTACATGGGTAGTTTCTAAGAGAAGATTTGAACAACTAATATCCTTAGATGCAAACCTAATTGTTAGTACACGCCCTAATGAGGGTGATTTGATTTACTTTCCAGATGGAAAGAAATTATTTGAAATAAGTTTTGTAGATCATGATGACCCATTTTATCAAATACAAAACTTACCAGTATTCAAAATGCGATGTCGTACATTTGAATATAGTCATGAAGATATGGCAACTGGTCTAGATGCAGTAGATGCAATAGAAACATCAGAGTCACTAGATGCACTTGCATATCAAATTATATTAGAGTCTGGAACAGATTCAGGAACTAATTATTTAATAACAGAAGATGGTGATTGGATTGTAAGTGAAGCTTATAGTGTATCTACATTAGATGTTTCATCCGATACTGACTTCTTTGAAACTCAAGGTGATTCGATACTTGACTTTTCAGAAATGAACCCATTTGGTGAGGTAACATAATGCTTGGAAATACTTTTTATCACGAAACTATGAGAAAGTGTGTTATAGGATTTGGCACACTCTTTAACGACATTCATATTACTAGAAAAGATAGTTCTGGTAATACAATACAATCTATGAAAGTTCCACTTGCATACGGAGCAAAACAAAAGTTCCTTGCAAGATTAACTGAAGATCCTAACCTAACAAAAACAGTTGCAATCACTTTACCAAGAATTGGTTTTGAGATTGGACAGATTTCATATGATGCAACTCGTAAATTAAACAAAATACAGAAAGTAAAAAAGGCTGGTTCTGCTGGTAATAAGGTAGATACTCAATATATGCCAGTTCCTTATAATATTGATTTTGAATTATATATTATGTCAAAGAATAGTGATGATGCGTTGCAGATAGTAGAGCAGATTCTTCCATATTTTCAACCTGACTATACGATCACTATCAACGATATAGTTCAGATGAGTAATAAAAGAGATGTTCCCATTGTTTTAACTAGTGTTAATTATGAGGACAATTACGAAGGAGAATTTGGAGAAAGACGAGCTTTAATTTATACCATGGCCTTTACTGCAAAGATGTATCTGTATGGCCCTGTCTTTTCTGGTGGTGTTATAACGAAAGTACAAGTAGACCAATATACAGATTCTTCTGCTGCTGCTCCAAAACGAGAACAACGACTTACTGTTACACCATCCCCAGCATCTGCTGGAATGGATGACGATTTTGGATTTAGTGAAACTTCATCTTTCTTTGAAGATGCAAAGACTTTTAATCCAGAGACAGGACAAGATGAGGATCAATAATGGAAAAGATAAACGAGTTGCTAGGGATTGCAGATAAAGCGGTAGCCTCCACTAAAACCCAAACCGCTACTGTGATTCCTAGACCTCATACTGATGATGTTAATGAGGATGATTTTAAATACAGTAGAGAAAATCTTTACCATATAGTAGAACGTGGTCAAGATGCACTTGAGGGTATTATGCAAGTGGCCCAAGAAACTGAACATCCTAGAGCCTACGAAGTTGCAGGACAGCTTCTAAAGACTAATGCAGATAATGTAGAAAAATTAGTCAATCTCCAAACCACAAAAAAGAAACTCAAGGAAGTAGATCAGCCACAACGTGTAACAAATAACAATTCTTTATTTGTTGGATCTACACAAGAACTTCAACAATTAATTAAAAACAAAAAATGAAAACATTTAAAGAATTTAAAGAAGGTTGGTTCGATAAAAAAGAAAAAGAAGATCCAGATTATGAAGAATTAAAAAAACTTGGTTTGAAGGCTGCTGGTAAAGGTGGTTGGTCTAAAAAAGAACAAGATCGATATAATGATCTTTGGATGAAGATGCACAATAAAGGAAAAACACCAACAATGACCCCGCCAGGAGTATATGGTGATGATTCGTGGGGAACTAAAACTAAAAAACTTCATAAAAAACTTAGACTTACAAAAAAAGACCATAAAGGAGTTTTGTCATAAAATAATGCCAGATGTATATCGTGATAACCCGAATCTCAAACGGGCCAATGTTCAAATTCAATTTACCAAAGAACAAGTACAGGAGTACCAGAAATGTATGGAAGATCCTGTTTACTTCACAGAAAATTATGTCAAAATAATAAGTTTAGATGAAGGTTTAGTACCTTTTAAACTCTATGAATTCCAAAGGCAGATGATGTGGACATTCCACACAGAAAGATTTACCATCTGCAAACTTCCTAGACAGTCAGGAAAATCCACAACAATTATTGCATATTTGTTACACTACTGTTTGTTCAATGCTACAGTAAGTGTTGCTATCCTTGCAAACAAGGCTGTTACTGCAAGAGACTTACTCAGTAGACTTCAACTTGCATATGAACATCTTCCAGATTGGTTACAACAAGGGGTCATGACATGGAACAAGGGGTCATTGGAATTAGAAAATGGCTCAAAGATTCTGGCCAGTTCAACTTCTGCTTCTGCTGTTCGAGGAGGTTCTTACAACATAATTTTCCTAGATGAGTTTGCATACGTTCCTAATAACATTGCAGCTCAATTCCTGAGTTCTGTATATCCCACAATTTCTTCTGGTAAAGAGTCTAAGGTAATGATGGTGAGTACACCAAATGGAATGAATATGTTTTACAAGATTTGGAATGATGCAGAGAATGGGAATAACACTTACGTTCCCATAGAGGTACATTGGAGTGAAGTACCAGGCCGTGATAAGGCATGGCAGGAGGAAACTATCAAAAATATCGGAGAAGAACAGTTCCAGACGGAATTTGATTGCTCTTTCTTAGGTTCTTCAAATACCCTAATTCATACACAAAAATTGTCTGCATTATCTCATACTGCACCAATAACTGATAATGCAGGACTAAAGGTATATGAAAAACCAAATCCTGAATGTGCATATGTAATAACTGTTGATGTTTCCAGAGGTATCAATAGTGATTATTCTGCATTTGTGGTAATGGATGTATCGGAGATACCTTACAGACAAGTTGCAGTTTACAGGGATAATGAAATTAAACCAATGCAATTTCCCCTAATCATACATAAAGTTGCAAAGGCTTATAACCTTGCATATGTAATGATAGAGGTTAATGATATAGGAGCCCAAGTTGCAGATGCAATGCAATTCGATATGGAATATGATAATTTAATTATGACCACACAACATGGTAGAAATGGTCAGATTGCAGGAGGTGGTTTCTCTGGTAAGAAAGCACAGTTAGGTGTAAGAACAACCAAGGCTCTTAAAAAGGTAGGATGTTCTAACCTGAAAACTCTTATGGAAGATGATAAAATGGTAATATGTGATTTTGATACTATTGCAGAACTATTTTCTTTTGTAGGAAAAGGTCAATCATGGGAAGGTTCAGATGGTAATACTGATGATCTAGTGATGTGTTTAGTACTATTTGCATGGTTGACAGACCAGACTTATTTTAAAGAATTGACAGATATGGATATTCGTAAAAAATTATGGGATGAGAAACAAAACTTGGTAGATCAAGATATGGCTCCATTTGGTTTTGTTTTAAATGGTGTTAATGATGAACATGGAGAAAGGATTGGAGAAACTATTGATGAGTTTGGTTCTTCATGGAGCCCAGTAGTATCTTCTAATAGGGAATATCTAGAGGATTGGTGATAACTGAATATCATTCTTTAATTTAGATTCACAATTTAAACATACAATTTGATTCTTTTGTATCCGTTCCAAAATTGGTATCCTGAGTCTTTCTCTGAGTCCTTTCTGTCTTGAAATGATTCGGATCTCTTTGTTGTCAGGATAGAATGCCAACGTACACGTTTCTGTTTCCCCACAGAATATACACGATTTATCTGCAAGTAATTCGTTAATCCATATATCACGTTTTCTACGAGCCTTCCTAACTCCTTCTTTGATTGTTTTCTTGTATTTTTGGTAATGTTTCATGAAATTATTTATAACACAAAAATGTTATAAAATACCCTTCTGAAAAACCCTAAATTTATAAATAGTTGCAATAACATTTCTATTAAGGAGATTGGAATGGCGTTTCAAGTTTCACCTGGCGTTCAGGTAACAGAAAAAGACTTAACAAACGTAGTTCCAGCTGTCGCAACATCGATTGCCGGTATAGTAATGGCTGCAGAAAAGGGGCCTACTGATACTATTACTGCAATCGCATCTGAGAAAGAATTGGTTGCCATTTTTGGTGAACCACAGTCAGACTCTAATCATTTTGAAGATTGGATGTCTGCAGCTGCTTTTCTTGGATATGGCAATGCATTGAGAGTCGTAAGACCCGCAAGTGCAGCTGTTAATGCTTGTACATCTGGTACTGCTATTTTGATTAAGAATACAACCCATTGGCAAGATGGGGATGGTACTACGGGCCCATATAGCGGTGGGGAAGCATCCGTAGGACAATGGGCAGCAAGGACTGCCGGTGCTTGGGGTAACAATCTAAAGGTTGCTATGTGTCCAAAAGCATCAGAATTTGAAGAAACATTTGCGGGAAATACTGGAACACTTGGTGTTGTAGATGGAACTCCTGCCGCTGGTGCAACCACAGTAGTAATAGATAAAGCTGGAGGTTCTACTGGTGATGGTGGTGCAAAGTTCAATATCGGAGATATTGTTCACTTTCACGAAGCAGATGGTTCTGAATATAAAGTAACAGGAATTAGTTCTGATACTTTAACCATTGAAAGATATGGAACTGCAAATACTGCGGGTGGATTAAGGTCTGCTCTTAGTGATGCAACAAATGTTCGTAGGAGATGGGAATATTACGATCAATTCTCTGCAGCTCCAGGCACATCAACATGGGTTCAAGATAGATCTGGTGTTGCAACTGCTGATGAGATGCATATCATTGTTGTAGATGAAGATGGTAAAATTTCTGGAACAGTTGGAGAAATTCTAGAAAAATACGAAGGTGTATCTAAAATTTCAGATGCAAGAACAGCACAAGGTGCAACCAATTATTATGTAGATGTTCTTTATAATAGTTCATCTTTCATATATTGGATGGATCATCCTAATGTTAATACTGGTTATGGTAATCCTGTAGCAACACAAGGTACTACATTGTATAGTGCATTGGCAGAGGTTATTACTTCAGTTTCACTTACTGGTGGTGTAGATGATTATGCACTAACAGAAGGTGAAATCAAGGATGGAATTGACCGATTCAAAGATTCAGAAACAGTCGATTTAAACCTTTTCATTTGTGGTAAAGCTTCTGCAACTAAAGCAGGAAATGCAATGGATATGTGTACTGATAGAAAGGATGCGGTTGCATTCGTTTCACCAGAACTTTCAGATGTTGTAGCTGTCGCAAATGAAATGACACAAACAACAAATGTTAAAGCATTCTTTGATGCATTAACTTCAACATCCTATGCTATGTTCGATAGTGGTTACAAATACACATACGATAAGTACAATGACACTTATCGATGGATTCCACTAAACGGAGATATGGCAGGATTATGTGCAAGAACAGATGTTGTTGCAGATGCATGGTGGTCGCCCGGCGGGTTTAATCGTGGACAAATAAGAGGAGTTGTAAAACTTGCTTATAATCCACAGAAAGCCAACAGAGACATTTTGTATCGTGCAAGAATTAATCCAATAGTTGCATTTCCAGGCCAAGGTACAATCTTGTTTGGAGATAAAACTGCACAAACAAAACCAAGTGCGTTTGATCGTATCAATGTAAGACGTTTGTTTATAGTACTAGAAAAAGCAATCGCAACTGCAGCTAAGTTTCAGTTGTTTGAGTTTAATGATGAACTAACAAGAAGTAACTTTAGAAATACAGTTGAACCTTTCTTGCGAGATGTTCAGGCAAGAAGGGGAATGACAGATTTTCTAGTAGTATGTGACGAATCAAATAACCCAGGCTCGGTTATTGATCGTAACGAGTTTGTCGCCGATATTTTTGTCAAACCGGCTCGCTCTATTAACTTTATTTCACTAAATTTCATCGCCACTAAAACTGGTGTTGCATTTAGTGAGGTAGCAGGAGCATAGGAGGAAACATGGCAAATACAATAGACGACTTTAAATCCAAACTTACTGGTGGTGGAGCTCGGGCAAATAGGTTCAAAGTAAATATGACCTTTCCCGGCGGACTAACAGTAGGGGGTGCTACTTCTGCAATAGAATATCTATGTTCGGCTGCACAACTTCCTGGCCAGACTATAGGTGAAATACAAGTTCCATTTCGTGGAAGAAACCTATATGTCGCAGGAGATCGTACTTTTGAGGCATGGACAATCACTTGTTACAATGATATTGAATTTCAAATTCGTAATGCATTTGAAATGTGGATGAATATGATAAATAAAATGTCTGATAATTCTGGTACAAGTACACCAGCTGGTTATCAAGCAAATGCGACAGTTCAACAATTAAATCAAGCAGGAACAGCTGTCATGACATATGAGTTTTTCGGAATGTGGCCTCAAGCATTAGGTAATATTGATGTATCGTATGAAACAACTGATGCTATAGAAACTTTTGATTGTACTTTTAGATATAATTATTTTGAAGCAGCAAATGCAGCAGGTGCTATAACAACTTAACATTTCGTATAAATATTTACATTGATAAATTGAGTACGGAGTATTATGGCACAACTATTTGGATTTCAAATTACTAGATCTTCTAAGGAAAAGGGAGAGCAACCAACTTTTGTTCTCCCCGATCCAGAAGATGGAGCAACGACCTCCGCTGGTTTTTATAGTGAATTTTTAGATATTGAAGGTGCAGCTAAAAATGAAGCTGATCTTATTAGACGATATAGGTCTACCTCAGAGCATCCAGAATGCGACCTCGCAATCGAAGATATTGTCAATGAATCTGTGAATACAGAGGAATTAAAAGCCCCTGTATCACTTAATACTGACAATCTCCCCTATTCCTCAAAAATCAAGCAGAGAGTTAAAGAAGAATTTGATCAAATTTTAAACTTATTAGATTTTAATAATAAGGCACATGATCTTTTTAGAAGATGGTATATAGATGGTAGGTTACATTTTCATAAAATTATAGATGAAAATGATCCACAAAAGGGTATACAAGAATTAAGATATATTGATGCCCTAAAGATTAAAAGAATAAGAAAGGTAGAAAGAGATATAACACCTAAAGGTTCTCCTACTGTTAAGGTATTGGAGGATTATTATGTATATAATGAAGGTGGAATGTCAGGACAAAAAGGAGCTGTGGTTGCTGGTACGATGAAAATCACAGCAGATGCTATTGCACATTGTCCTTCTGGATTATTTGATCCATCTAAAAATATGGTTCTTTCTTATTTACAGAAAGCAATTAAGCCTGTCAATCAGTTAAGAATGATTGAGGATGCGGTAGTAATTTATCGTATTGCAAGGGCACCAGAACGAAGGATTTTTTACATAGATGTTGGAAATCTACCTAAAGTAAAGGCAGAACAATATCTAAAAGATGTCATGAATCGTTATCGAAACAAGTTGGTGTACAATGCGTCAACTGGTGAGATAAAGGATGATAGACAACAAATGAGTATGTTGGAAGATTTCTGGCTTCCTCGCAGAGAAGGAGGTAGAGGAACAGAAATTACTACATTGCCTGGGGGTTCAAATCTAGGTGAGATTGATGACATACTATATTTTCAAAAGAAATTATACAGATCTCTAAATATACCTATTAGTCGTTTAGAAACGGAGAGTGGGTTTAATTTAGGTCGTGGTGCTGAAATAACAAGAGATGAAGTAAAATTCACTAAGTTTGTTCAGAAACTACGAAAGAAATTTAATAATCTTTTCAATAATATCCTTAAAACACAATTATTACTCAAGGGTGTTGTTGCAGAAGAAGATTGGGCAAGTATCAAAGATAATCTTTCATATCAGTATATGAAGGATGGGCATTATGCAGAAATGCGAGATATGGATCTATTGCGTGACCGATTAGATGTCCTAAATACAATAGAACCTTATATTGGACAATATTTTTCTAAAAAATACGTTCAAAAACAAGTATTCAGAATGTCAGATGAAGATATTGATTCTATGCAAAAAGAAATCGATTCGGAGCCCACATCTGGTGAAGATGAAGAAGAATATTAAACCCTTATGGAGATAAATTATGAGTGAATTACCAGATATGATTTCAGCAGTAGTACAAGACAATAAAGTAGATGCAGAATCACATTTTAAAAATACAATGGCACAAAAAATTGGATCTGCACTTGATTTAAAAAGAATAGAAGTAGCAAATTCTCTGGTACAAAATCCAGTAGAATCAGAACCAGTAGAAAATACTACAGATGAAAAAGTTTAAGGAATTTAATACATGGGTTATAGAAAAGGATGAACATAAAAAATCATCTACTTATAAGAAACTTACACCTAAAATGAAAAAGGCGGTTGATGATACCTTCACCTCAATGGAGAAGAAGCCAGGTGATTTTCTAAAAACATTTGATAAGAATGTAGAGAAAGTTGCAAAAAAGCATGGTGTAACAGTTAAAAATATTATGAATTATTTTGATAAAGAAATGCTAACAATTTAGGATAAACTATGGCAAATTCAATTTTAAATTCACACAGAAAAAGCACTTTACACATAGATACTACTGATGGTGCAATAACCTTAGCTGAACTTACAGCATCTGGTGAAGCTACTGTTGTAAAAGCAGCTATTGTCGATATTTTCTGGCAAACTGCAACTTCAATTACAATAGATAGGGGTGGTACTGCTGTTCATGCATTTACAGGAACAGGACATTGGAATCTAGGTGCAGCTGGTGCTGTTTTGTCGGGAGATAATACAGCAGATATTGGTATTACAGTAGCTGGAGATTCTTATGCAGTTATTGTTGTACACAAATCATACTAATAAGGGGTATACATGAAATTAATCACAGAAATGTATGATGATTTTGAAGTTCTTACTGAAGGTAAGGGCGGAAAAGATTTAAAAATCAAAGGGGTTTTCATGCAGGCCGAGACTAAGAATAGAAATGGTCGAATGTACCCTCTTGACACTTTAATGAAAGAAGTTAAACGATATAATAAGGAACTTGTAGAACCAAAACGTGCTTTTGGGGAGTTAGGTCATCCTGACGGCCCAACAGTCAATTTGGACAGGGTTTCACATTTAATCGAAGAACTTTATCCTGAAGGTAATAATATCATCGGGAAAGCAAAGATTCTTGACACACCAAATGGTAAAATTGTCAAAGAACTGCTAAATGCGGGTGCAAAACTTGGAGTCTCTAGTAGAGGAATGGGAACACTTGAAAAGAGGGGTCAAACTAACGTAGTTAAAGACGATTTTTATCTTGCAACAGCAGGAGATATTGTCGCTGATCCGTCTGCACCAGAAGCGTTTGTGGAAGGAATTATGGAAGGAAAAGAATGGATTTGGGATAACGGAGTACTCAGAGAGTCCGAAGTTGCCCGAATTAAGAGAGTTGCTTCCGAAAATAGAAAGCTTGAAGCTTTTGAAATGTTCCTTTCAAAACTCTAATTTTATAAATATAATTAATCAAAAACTTTACAAGGAGACTTAAAATGTCTGAAGAAACTAAAGAAATGGAAGAATTGGAAGAAGCGGACAAATCTACTGCAAAAATTGTTAAACATCCAGTTGGCGATGATGAGCAGGGAGATCCAGATATGGATAAAGGTATTAAGAAAGCTGCTGACAATAAAACCAAAGGAAAAGCTGAATCTGCAAAGGTAAAAGCTGAATCCAAAAAAGTCAAAGAAGATGACGAAGAAGAACCTGAGTCTGATGAAGATGAAGATGAAGGTGAGGAAGAAGATGAGCAAACTAAAAAAGAAGCTCGAGAAGTTCCTAAATTAAAATCAGAAATTCTTGCTGGTCTAGTTGATCATTTAAAAGGTCTTAAAAAAGAAGATCTTTCCAAAATCTATGGTTCACAAGTCATAGGTGAGGAAGATGAAGATGATGATGAAGATGATGAGGAAGAAGAAGATCCAGAAGAATCAAAGAAAGTTAAAGAGTCCATTGATCAAAAAATCGAAGATTTGGATGTTTCACAAGATGTTGAAGCATTAGTTGATGGAGAAGAACTTTCTGAAGAATTCAAGACAAAAGCTGCAACTATTTTTGAAACTGCAATTAAGTCAAAAGTTCGTTCTGAATTAGAAAAAATACAGGAGGAAAACGACAAGCAGATGAAAGAACTTGCAGAAACCTCAATGACAAATATGGTTGAGAAAGTTGATGAATATCTTAACTATGTTGTTGAGCAATGGATGTCCGAAAACGAACTTGCTATTGAGCGTGGACTCAAAGGTGAGATCGCAGAAGATTTTATAAGTGGTCTAAAAGGATTATTTGAAGATCACTACATTGATGTTCCAGATGAGAAGTATGATATTCTGGAAGCCAATTTAACTAAGATAGAAGAATTGGAAGATAAACTAAACAAACAGATGGAAGAAAATGTTCAGTTGAAAAAGGCAAAAGGTGAACTTGTAAAAGAATCACTTATTGCTGATGTTGCTGATGGGATGACTGATACCGAAACTGAAAAGTTCCAAAGTCTGGTTGATGATGTTGAGTTTTCTGATGAAGATTCTTACAAAGAGAAACTTCAAACGATTAAAGAAAGCTATTTTGGAACTGGAAAAGTAGAATCTGAGGAAACTGAGATGATTACTGAAGAAGGTTCTCAAGAGACTCAAGAAGTATCTGGATCTATGGCACAATATATGTCTGCTATAAAGAAGGATAATTCCAGAGCTAAAAAATAATATCTGAAAAACTTTAAAGGAGAAATTTATGTTTAATTCAGAACAACTCCAAGAGAAGTGGCAACCAGTATTGAATCATCCCGATCTCCCTGAGATCTCAGATTCTTACAAACGTGCAGTTACCGCAGTTATCTTGGAAAACCAAGAACGTGAACTAAAAGAGCAACGCTCGATGCTTGCTGAGGCAGATACCTCTGTAGCATCAGTTGCAAATTGGGATCCAGTGTTGATCTCTTTGGT
>VTLG01017057.1_pt1 | contig 12709 bp, 10 predicted proteins | sample 4694571 | NCBI WGS metagenome assembly VTLG01 (sample SAMN12604809, study PRJNA352737) | marine metagenome | biome: ENVO:00000447; feature: ENVO:00000209|ENVO:00000569|ENVO:01000036; material: ENVO:00002151; isolation source: viral sequences binned using virsorter ... | reverse complement strand
CTTACAATTTCAAATAATGCAGTGCTGGGAGGCCCTTTAGTTAATATTACTCTCCCCGGAGGTGTTGGTCACGTGGCTGCTTTCACGAGTGGTGGTCGAATGGGTTTGCGCACCACAAATCCTCTGTATACTTTTCACATTTCTGAACCCGGAAATTCTGATCTTGCTCTAATTGGTACGAAGACTAACTCTAACGAATTCGTCGTAAAGAATGAAGGTCTGGTCGGGGTGGGTACAAATGACCCGGGTTATAGATTGCATAACACGGGCGACACTTTTTCTCATCAATATTTATGGGAACAAAAACAAGAAGAAGATGCCACGCTGATTACTATCGATTACGATGGACCTAATTTTAGAACGGTATATTTAACTGGACATCAAGACACTGTACATAAATTTACTACCATTAATGGGGCAGACACAAACAGAGAAAAAGAAATAAAAGCAGTAACCATAAGAATCGAGCAGAGTGGGGAAGCAAGCGTTTCTAACCCTAATGGTTATAGAAAATTATCATTTGAAAATGATATAAGATTTTTAGGTTTAGCTCCTACAGGTTTACTTTCTGGTAGGGTGGGCGTATTAGCTTTTAACTCTTTCGGGCCGAATAGCTCAGACAGTATAGGCGTTTACAGGGAAGAAGGAGACGATATAACTGGTCCCGCTGGCCCTCCGGGAACTCCTGCCACGGGAATGACAAGCGAAGGCTTTGGCAATAGAATTATAGGGGGAGAATTTTCTTCTAACCCTTGGCAAAGAGGAGTTTATTTTCAAAATGTTACTGATGGCCAGTATACGGCTGATAGATTCTCGATGGTTAAAAGTGGGTCTTTGGATTTTGATGTCTTAAGAGATGACTCTGCCCCAAGCGTAACAGAAGTAGGGTTCCCAATCGACAAGTCTTTAAAAATTCAACCCGACTCAAAACTAGGTTATCAATCCAACTCTTCTCCACTGGATATAAGCAATAATGATGTTTATTCCATAGAGCAAAAAGTCGAAGGGTTTAATTGGAGATATTTAGCTCAAGGTGATTGTTATCTCTCTTTCTTTTCTAAATCTGATCAGACTGGTTCTGCCTGTGTTTATCTACAGAATAAAGATAGATCTGTGAGTTACGTAACAGACTATTTAATCACGCGTTCTGGACAATGGCAAGAATATTTAATTCCTATAGAACCATCCCCAGCGACAGATAGAGTGCATAATATTGTAGCTTTTGGCAACGCTAGCATAACTACGAAAGAAACTGCTAACCCACTCCAACAATCATCTCTAAGATTTTCTCCAGCAGGGTATCTTCAAACATGTTTTCATAATGATTTCAAGTTTGACACGGGAGATTTTACTATAGAAGCCATGCTGAAGCTTGACACTTTAAATCACACGGGCACAATCTATAGCAATAACACGATTAACTCTACAACTTCTGGTAACGCGTTTTTCTGGGAAGGCAACCCAACTACTTCTTCATATAAATTTGGAGTTGTAGTAAGTGGTCATTGGCTCGGAAGTTTTGACATACCATCTGCAGTCACCATAAGTCCGCTGAATTGGTATCATGTAGCTTTGACTCGAACAGGTGGTCAAGATTTTAATTTATACGTTAGTGGTGTACCGTCCTCTACCAAACTAACTAGTAATTTATCGTTCCATAATGAAGAAGCTCCAGTTAGGATAGGCTCGTCTGGAAATGGTGGATATTTCAATGGCTGGATGGATGAGTATCGTATTTCTACTGGGGTGAAATATGCTTCGACTTTTGCTCCCCCGACTTTTTGCGTTAAAGAGCCCGATACAGTACTACTGCTTCACGCAGAGGGCCCCGACGGCTCCACCAACATAGTTGATAGCGCTTATGACCCGATAACATTAGATTGGGATTACGAATCTGGGATAGGAGCTATAGTTGGATGGACATTGGCCGCGGGGCAGAACTATACCATTCCTACTGGAGAAGCTTGCGAAACATATTACTCACCAAACAAATGGATAACTGGTCAGTATTTTAGTTACAAGTCTAGTTTTTCAAACTCTTTATGCAGTGGAGACTTTTCTCTATCTTCTGTAAATCTCAATAAATTCTTAGACTCTTCTTATATAGATAGACCCTATCAATTAGAACTAGAATTATGTCAAAGATATTACGAAAAGCAAAACTATAATATGGGACAGCCTATTGGTCTTGGGCAAGCTGTGGGCACTCGAGCAGCAACAGGCATACATATAAATTACCAAACCACCAAACGAACCGACCCAAAAATAACAGCGCAAGGTGAATTTAATTTGACTAATTCGGCTGCAGTTCATAAAGGTGTAAATTATATAGATTTTTATAAAGTAAATAATTTTAGCGCAAGCGCGGGCGCCATGGTTCAATCGGACGAATTAAGTGCTGGTAATGTAACGATTTTGTCTCCAAGCGGCGCAACTGGCGCACACATAATAATAGACTCGGAATTATAACATGTCATCTTTTTCAGCATATACTTTTCAGAGAGGCAAGGGGCAGCTAGCTTCTGGATGGATTAATTTTGACGGTAGAGGCGGCGCAACTAAGACAATAAGAGATAGCTATAATATAAACAGCGTAACAGATTTGGGAACAGGAAAATATAGAATTACTTTTACTGTAGCCATGGGTAATCCTTCCTACAGTGTGCAGGGGACTTGTTCTAAGCACGTTGGCTCTGACGGCGTATCCTTGGTTAGTGATGTAGCTACGGTAACGGTAACATCTGTAACTAAAACATACTTCGACATAACAACCGCTAGCGTTAATGCTGGTTCTACAGCTAAGTATGATCCAGAGTTTGTGACTCTAGCAATATTTGGGCATTAGATATGGAAGAAATTAAAATAATATATAAAGATGGAAATGGCTTATCTGTTGTTACTCCAGCGGATCAAGAAAAAATTGATGAAGTCATAGAAAAAAGTATTCCTGAAGGCACCGAATATAAAATTATAAAAGCTTCAGACATCCCAAATGACAGGGATTTTAGAGAAGCTTGGGAGTACGCTTCGGGCGTAGATATAAATTTAGAAAAAGCTAAAGAAGTACAAAGAAACAGATGGAGGCAGGCAAGGCAGCCACTTTTGCAGGAATTAGATATAAAATTTCTGATAGCTTCAGAACAGGAGGACGTGGGAGAAATAAACATTATCAAAGAAAAAAAGCAAATTCTCAGAGATGTGACTCTCACAGATCTTTCTAGCGTAAATTCCCTAGAAGAACTCAAGGAAATTTGGCCCGAATGCCTTTTGGATAGCTAGTAATTAGCTAAACTGGTGTAATTCTTAATGCATCATGAAGGTTCAAGATATTGCAGACGAATTATATAGAGAGCTAGGCACGCCAACGACCTTGTCAATTCCTACTATAGCCTACTGGCTAAGGGTGAATATTGGCACATTGAATAACTTGATTCATTGCGAGTTTTCTATAAACGACACCACAAAAGAAATTACTCAGCTGGTGAATGATGTGGAGACAGAAATAAATGAACAACAAAAATCGATTCTTAAGAAACTATACATTATTCACTATTATGATGTTCAGCTTAGAAGCTCTCTTGGGGCGGCTTCTTTAGATGGCGTAATTGAGGTTTCCTCCGACGGCGCCTCTGTCAGAAAAGTCAATAAAAACGAGCTTAGCAAGACCTACTCTTACGTTAAAAGACAAGAGACGGAAGAACTTCATAAATTAATTGCTAGTTATAAATCCACCCAATCTTCTCCAAGGCAAGTTGCCGGAGATGATACCGTTGAAGGAATTTATGATTCTAACGGGGATCACTCTTTGAATAGGACAAAGCTTAGTTAAGGTATGGCTAATTTATTGACAAACACAGACACTTCTTCTTTTACTGGTATATTGGCTGACCACTTCGATACCTTTAAAAGAAATATTATTGTATATAAAGAGCCCAAGAAAGTTATTGACATAGCCGCCTCAAACAATAACGTTATGGCGGGTTACGGTGAAAGTTCTGATCCTGAAAACGTTTCTTTTGTTACTGTCTCTGGCACTTTTCCAGCACTGGTTAATTACCAAGGCAAGCAAGATTTGCCTTATATTTCAGAGGTTAGCTCTAACGCTTCTAAAGGAGTAGTTAAGATAAAGATTGAAAAAGAAGCTAGGGATTATATAAAAGATGGCAAAACTGAAAGAGTCGTTATAGATAGCACTTCTTTTAACATTATTTCTGATGATAAATTACAAAACTTTTTAGGGTTGCAGTATTACGTTTATTTTCTGGAGAAGACCGACTAATGATTAACGCGGGCATAACAAAAATTAAATTAAATCGAGGGCTATTTAATAAAGCTGCCCAAGATTCTCTGCGTCATAACAAAGTTAAAGAACTCGCCCATAAAAGAGCGCAAGAAATAAGCGATCAAGCCAAAAGAGATTTAGTAGACAATTTCACCAATCACCAAGTAACGCAGGAAATAGAGGAAGGCCCCGGCGCAACAAACTCTAGTGGCACTATAATTGGCGCGGCAGGTAATTTATTTACTTTCATTGGTTTTCATGAGGGCGATACTCCAATTTCACCCATAAGGCAATATCTGCGAGACAAAGGATTAGTGTATAAAACCAGTAAGTTTGTAAAATCAAGCCGTAAAGAAGGTTTGTATCAGTTCAGAGTAAATGCCCCGATACTAAAAGACATAGAGGGTCTTACCCCAATGCCTTGGGAGTCTGGAAGAAGCTGGGTTAGAGGTATTGAAAAGGGAATATCTGGAATTGGTCATTACATGTATAAGCAGGGTGTGGCTTCTAGTAGATCTGGCGGAGGTATTCAAATCCAAGGCACCTTGGGAGCAAGCTTTAAGCGTGTTAGCTACATGAGTATGCTGATTAATAATTATTTAAAAAACTTAAAATTAGGAATAGTTAGTAAATGAAGGCTCAATACGATAACGACATAATGTCAAGTTTTTATCTATGGTTTGATCATACCCTCTTGGATAAAGGGGAGGCTTTTACTAATTATGGATCTAATTTTTATTCGGTATCAAGCCTTTATCAAGGATATAATACCTATGGATCACCTTTCAGACAGTTTGTTTCTGACGAGTCTATACCCAATGCCACTATAATCAGTGGGGTTTATATAGATAATTCATTCACTAGCAGAGGAAGTTCGGAGTTTACTGGAATTAATTATGGAATGGGTCAGACATATTTTACTAGTCTTCAGTCAGAGGGCACCGCGATAAGCGGTAATTATGCAGTCAAAGATTTTAACATATATATGACCAATGAGGTTGAAGAGAAACTGCTCTTCGAAACTCAATTCACAATAGCAAATAGAACAGACCAAACCCCGACAGGATTACCTCCCAATAGCAAAACCTATCCCTCAGTATTCCTTAAAAATATGGGAAGCACCAATGATCCTTTTGCTTTTGGCGGAACAGATATGACGGTTTCTGATGTTAGGGCGATCGTTATGGCTGATTCTCAATTTAAATTAGATGCAATTTCTTCTATCTTCAGAGACGTTGCCCGAACAAATATGTCTATTATCCCTCAAGCAAACCAACCATACAATATATTAGGGGATTTTAAAGACCACACAAGCCCTTATAATTATGATAATTTAGTGAGTGCCGGAGCGTTTGATCAGGTGTATATTAAGGAAGTGAGTATTAGTAAAATAGGGGGTATTAGTTACTCTCAAATCGCTAACTTAAACCCGAACGTCTTTAGTGCCCTGATAGATTTTGAGTTAGAACACCCTAGAAATCCTAGGGTTTAAAATAATATTCACAATTAACAATAAAAAATGTAATTAAAACTACAGCAAAGGATTAAAAATTATGGCTAGAAATAGAGTATTTTATCAGAGTGAGTCTGTATTCGCTGGTCCCGATGGGGCTACTGGGGTGCACGTCGACCTTGCGGCCGGCAGCACCAACCATGATGAGGAAGTTAACCCCATCAAAAGATTACAGAGGATTCAGAGCGCGAACTATAGTTTTACTGTAGATCGTACTGATGTAAACCAATTCGGTGAGTTAGCAGCTATCGACAGAATCATTCTTACGTCACCCACGGTGTCTATGGATTTTTCCTATATTCTTGCTAACGTATCCAACGAAAGCATTCTCGGTTTCAAGACTGATGGATCGACTAGCGCGATCACCAACATCATTGATAAAACCAAGGATGAAAGAAACTATTTTATTAAAACATCTGCTGCAGGTGTTGACAACATTGGTAGTGAAGTAGCTCTTGGTAGCGGCGATACCGCTACTGATGGTGTTATTGGTATTGGTAATGGATTCATTACTTCCTATACTGCTGAAGGTGCTGTTGGTGACTTCCCAACCGCCTCTGTCAGTGTTGAAGGTTTGAATATGACTTTCCAAACCAACACTTCCGGTAATATTATTCCGGGTGTTAACCCTGTCGACGGTTCCAAGTGTGGGTGGCTGACTTACGTTCTGCCAACCGGTATTGAAGGTACTCTTGCGAATAAGAATCACAGCAGTAACTCAACTGACCTCACCACGGCGCTTCGTCCGGGAGACATTTCGTTTACCCTGAAAGATCATGGCAGTACTGCTGCCTCGATTGCCGGTTTCGGTGCGATTACTGATGCAAACGTGCAGAGCTTCAGTTGTAGTTTTGACATGACCCGTACCCCGATTGAAAAACTCGGTAGCCGGTTTGCTTTCTCTCGAGAGATTGACTTCCCGATTAACGTAAGCTTCACGGTTGACGCGGTTATGGGCGACTTAACCAATGGTAACTTGGCTGATATTGTTGACAGTGATGGCGCTTATGACATCAAAGTAACCCTCAAGGGTAAGGACATCAACGATACTACCGCAGAAGAAAAAGCTACCTACGAGGTTAAAAAAGCTAAACTTGACAGTCAAGAATTCACAAGTGATATCGGCTCTAATAAGTCAGTAAGCTTGACATTCACTGCTCAGGTTGGTGGACCTAACCAAACAAACGTAGGGTTGTTTATTGGTGGCAAGACCAGCTAAAGCTAACCATAATTAGACTCACTAAACCCCGGTGTAAAAGCCGGGGTTTTTTTTGTATTTGTGGTAAAAAAGTGTGTAAAAAGGGCTAAGGGAATAAGGTTATGGAAAAGGATGAAAGGGAAAAGGATTTTCTCAAGTTCCAGTTACGTCGAAAAGTAACTAATCTTTATAAACGTTTTCTAATTATTTTAGAGGATATGAATGAAGATCAATATAATACTGCAGAAGAGGCGTATCAAAAAGCCCGAAAAAAAATTCTAGACGAAGGTAATGATACTATTCGAGAGCTAGAAGAGAATATAGATCAATTCGACATAAGGCTGAAGTAATATGAAGAAAATATTTGAGTTTACTGTACCGAGATTAGTCAAGGTAAAGCAAAGTGATTCGACAGAAAACGAAAAAGGTGAAACCGTAATCACCGAGAAAGAGGTAGAAAAATCTGTTGATCAAAAAATCGTTTTAAGAAAACCTACTCGTAGTCTATACGATGAGGCCGAATTATATTACGGCGTTATTCTTTCAGAGGGAATCAAAGCCGGCCTTCTTACTCGCGCTCTACTTGCTAAAAGATTTAACAATGATGGCGGCACTATGGCTGACCAAGAAAAAGACGAGTATGCAGAAATGTATATGCGACTTTTTGAATTACAAAACGATTTAGAAAGAGTAGGCTTGATCGCTGAGTCAGAGCAAACGGCAGATCAAAAAGAAAAACTCAAGAGCGATATTGCCGAGCTTACGGTACTTAAAGATCAAATTAGAAATTTTGAAATGAATCAGGCCTCTTTATTCGAGCAGACTGCAGAGAATAGGGCGCGAAATAAAACCGTGCTTTGGTGGTGTGTTCATTTGGCTCACGAAGAAGAAGATGGCAAACTTAATGCTATTTTTCCCGGTGAAACTCTCGAAGAAAAAATGACCGTTTATGATTCTTTGGAGGAGTCTGAAGATGATTATTATGATCTATTATTAAGAAAAATTTTGTACTATGTAAGCTTCTGGTATGTCGGAAGAGCTTCTACCCAAGAAGAGTTCGAAGAGTTATTGCTTGAACTCGGAGAAACGGAAGAGGAAGCGCAAAAGGAAGCTGAAGATAATTTAACCCACGAGCATGAAGACGGCACCGTTCATTCTCACGAAGGCGGAGACAAAGAGCACTCGCATGACAAGCCTGAAGACAAAGATGACGGTCAACCCGAAGCAGAAATTGGGGTAGGCTAATTCTAACCATAATAATCCTGAGCCCCTGAAGAGGGGCTTTTTTTGTGATGAACAATAAAAACAAATTAGCCCCCAAAGAAGAACTAAGGATGATCTATACAGATGTTGTCCATGGCTATTCTGTTATTCATCATTCAAAGTATGGAAAATTTTACGTTAAGCATATGGATAATGATATATCCAGCGATATAGATTACAAGCGAAAATTTTATTACGAAAAAGCTAAAAAAGAAGGGTTGCCCACCACCGAGGAGAAGGAAGACTTTCTCGTAGAGGAGGGCACTTGGGCAGATGAAGAAAAAAGAAAGGTGGGAGAGTTAGAGGGTTATATAGAAAACCTCAAGAAAACTCAATCTAAATTAGTGCTGAAAAAACAAATAGATATTATTTCTGACGATATTAAAAAAGCCCAAGAAGAGCTTACCGAACTGCTTAGTAAGAAGGCTTCTCTGGTCGGTCTAACCGCAGAGCTTTATGCCAGCAAAAAAGTTAATGAGTATTACATATTTAAAACAATATTTAAAGATTCAGAATTAAAAACACCCCTATTCTCTGACGAAGAGTTTGATGAGTTATCTGAGGAAAATTTAGGATCAATAGTTATAGTTTATAACGAAAGAATGGATAGGTTTGCAGATATTAATTTAAAGAGAGTTGCTGTTTCTGGGTTTTATTTAAATAATTTTTACTTATGTAAGGATAATCCTTTTATTTTTTATGGTAAACCTGTTGTTGGTCTTACTTATCCTCAGACAGAGTTGTTTTCTTTTGGTAGATATTTCAAGGGTATACTCAGTGAATTAAAGCATCCACCTACAGAAGAACAGCTTGATGACCCCGATAAGTTGATTGAGATGTTCAACGTAAGTAAGAATGCTGAGAAAGTTCTTTCAGAAGGCAAGGCTACAGCAGGCAAAGAAAAGGTTGTATCTACTGTCGTTGGCGCCACAAAGGCAGATCTAGATAGAATGGGCGCGCAAAGTGACCCCGGAGCCGTAGATATAAACCAAGTTGCTGCAGAAAAAGGCGGGGAATTATCTATGCAAGACCTTATAAAATTACATAAAATGTAATTTACTCGTGTAAATATTATACACAATAAGAGGTTTTCTTAGGTAAAAGGTATGGCAAGAAACGCAGCAACAGTCAGCGTAGGAGTACAAGCAGATAGTGCTTCTATCCGGAGAACGGAGCAAGAAGTCAAGCGCGCCTTGGACAGCTTAAATAAGCTGGGCGCGAAGGGCATCTCTTCGAAGGCATTCACGCAGCCATTGGGCCGAATCACCGGCTCTGTAGATGAATTTACCAAATCTTTAGAAGCTTCTAACGCTCGCGTATTGGCATTTGCTGCTTCTGCTGGTCAGCTTTATCTTGTAGAGAGAGCTTTCTCAAAACTTCTCGAGACTACTGTGCAAGTAGAAAAGCAACTCGCAGAGATCAATGTTATCATGAACCTCTCCACGAAGGGGTTGGCTAAATTCGGTGATTCATTGTATGGCGTAGCTAGACAGACAGGGCAATCTTTCAAGGTCGTTGCTGAATCTGCTTTAGAATTTTCACGACAAGGTCTTAGCGTAGAAAAAACTTTGATTAGGGTTAGAGACGCTATGATTCTCGCCCGTTTATCCGGCATGGAAGTTGTTGCCGCTACTAACGCAATCACCGCTGCGCTAAATAGTTTTAATGATGCCGCCTTAAACTCAACTAGAGTTGTTAATAAATTGGCAAATGTCGATATGGCTTTTGCTGTTAGCTCTGAGGATTTGGCTAACGCTATTCAGCGTTCTGCTGCCGCTGCCGAATCTGCAAAAGTCAGCTTTGACGAATTGCTTGCAATCACCACTGCAGTACAACAAAAGACTCAGCGTGGTGGTGCTGTTATTGGTAACAGTTTAAAATCAATTTTCACAAGAATACAAAGATCTAGAGTCCGTGAGTCTCTAGAAAACTTAGGAGTTTCTACAAGAGACATGGCTGGAAATATTCGTCCAGCAATAGATATTTTACAAGACTTCGCAAAAACTTATGAGACCTTGGGGGATTCAGCGAAAGCTTATGCTGCAGAATTAATGGGTGGCGTCTTCCAAGTTAATATTTTAAAGGCTGCAGTCTCAGATTTAAGTAAAGAATATTCTATCTATCGCGGCGCACTTAGAAAAGCGATGGACGCAACCAATGAAGCGATCTCTAGAAATGAAAAATTAGGAGAAACTTTACACCACCAAGTACAAGAAACGATTGCGGCGGTTGAGCAGTTTGCTGCAACCACTGGAAAATTAACATTTGGTCCCGCTATCGAAAGAGTGATGGGAATCATTAGGGGTATCGCTGACGCTTTAACTGTTAAAGATGCGGATAGTATCGGCGGCAAAATTGGCGAAGGAATACTTCAAGGCATAGGCAACGTACTCAAGGGGCCGGGTCTTGTGGCGTTGGGAGCAATTTTAGCTAAACTTGTTTATAACTTTGGCAAGTTTACAATAGACGCGGTTAAGACTTTCACGGGGATGAACAAGGCCGCGCAAGAGCACGCCAACATTCAGACGATCATTAATAACATCTTAATGAAAAACCCTGCCTTGATTGCAACCATGACGAAAAATACAGAAGCACAGGTTGTTGTTGAGCAAAAATTATTACAATTAGTTAGGCAGAGAAAACTAGAAATGCAGCAGGCCGCAACAATTTCGGCTAGTGTTGCAACAAACATCTTGCCAGCTTATATGGCTGGCGGCAAAGGCCCCAAGGGTGGAGGCAAAACCCGAGCATTCGGGCATATACCTAACCTTTCCAGACGCGATGATGGCGCTGCTGAGTCAATCGGCGCAGCGATGGGCGGCTACAAGCCGGGCAAGATAAAACAAATGAACATCCGAGGGCTTGGTCAAGTTACTTATAATAGTAGGGAGGCTGTTAGAGAAGTTCCCGGGTTTGCTCAGCCTGCAATTATTCCACCCAAAGGAAGCCGCGCCGGCACAGCTTATAGAAAAGAATTCAGAAGCAAGATGGGTTATAGCGCCGATAGTTTGTCTAGCGGTTTCGTACCCAACTTCCTTCCAGATTCCGTAGTTATGGGCTTCGTTAATGCCGCTACGAAACCGGGGGCTAAATTCGGAGATGCAATAAACGCTCTTTCGAAATTAGAAGGCGGTAGGGCACTCACCAGTTCGGGCTCGCAATTACGTCGGGTTGTTGACTCATACCTTAAGAAGCCAAATACGAATTTTATAGAAAAACAACAATTTCTAAAAACTTTAAGCGAGGCCGCTAAAGAGGATGATCCCAAGAATAGAAAATACTTAAGGGCGCTATTCGATACCCCTAGTAAAAGTATACAGGGAGACTTATACGAAATTGATCAAAGAAGGAAGCTTCTTAGTACGGCTAAGAGAAGAGGTATTAAATTAAGCAAGTCGGACAGAAACGTAATAATGAACGATCCCAAGGGCGGAGCAGATTTACCGCTCAAAGGTCACCCAAAGGTAAGACAAGCTATGGCGTCAATGCTTTCTAGCGCTGCGCCCGGTACTACTAAATTTGATGGAATGATGGCGAAACTCAGTGGGTTAGATGCCATAGATTGGAAAAGAACCGCAACTATAAAAGGTTCTCAGCATGTGGGTAGGGGTACTGGATTTCTAGGCTTATATGGTAAAGAAGGTCGTTCGACAAAATATGCTGGCTCTCAAAAGATGGTACAATCTAACGCGTATAGAAAACGTTTTAGAGGAATGTTTGGTCCTAGGTTTGCTAGATTTTTTGGAGAGGGCTTGGTTCCGAACTTTATGGACCCGCTTCAAATTTTAACTGGAGAAATGGGCGGGGCAAGCGCGGGTACTGGAGCAGCAAAGGGTGGCACGATTCTCAGACATAATAAGGACGTAGTAAAAGTTCTTGACGATATACTCAAGCCGGCTTTGATTAATGCCGCGGGAGAAATATATGGACCAGAGTCCGCCAAGGCTGCAGCGCAGAATTTAAAAAATATTAATGCAACAAGTTTAATAACCGGTCAAGGAAGCGGGCGCTTTTTCGAGGCTATGGTTTCCGCTGTGACTGGCAACACAGTCGATAGTAAAGCTATTGACTTAAAGGGTGGCAAGTTAAGCGAAGGAGTTAGGAATGAACTCAAAACTGCTGTGCCGGGTTGGGATCCAGAAAAAAGAACAGAAGTTAAATTATCTGAGCGGTCCGCTACAAAAGCAAAAACAAAAGTAAACACAAAAATTGCGACAGACCTTTTCGAAAGATTAGTTGTTCCTCAGTGGTCAAAGGGAACAGAGCAGTATGGCAAAATGATGGGTCCAGCTTTCGTTAGAAGTACGGGCTTGGATGAAGAAGGCTTTAAGAAGAAATACTTTGCATCAAGATCTGGAAAATTATTAAAGGGAGAAAAGTTTTCTAAATTCGTAGAAGACATGAGAGCTTTCGCAGCGAAAAATGATTTAGCCGAAAGCCAACACAGAACTAG
>VTLG01011867.1_pt1 | contig 12709 bp, 26 predicted proteins | sample 4694571 | NCBI WGS metagenome assembly VTLG01 (sample SAMN12604809, study PRJNA352737) | marine metagenome | biome: ENVO:00000447; feature: ENVO:00000209|ENVO:00000569|ENVO:01000036; material: ENVO:00002151; isolation source: viral sequences binned using virsorter ... | reverse complement strand
TATCACCTAACATTGATAAAGTTCCACCTAATGTTTTTGCTAGATCATCTGTTGCTTTTCCAAATTGTCCACCTCTACCAAAAACTTTTTCAAATGCTTTTGCTGTTTCTTCTATTGAAACAGTTGCACCAGCTTGAAACCCAAGCATATTTCTTACACCTTTTTCTCTAAATAAATCTGCCGCACCTATACCAGCACTAAATGATCTTTGTATTTGTTCTGCTGTTGTTCTAAAATCTAATCCTGTTACAGCCGCAACATTACCAGTTATCTCTAACATTTTTTGTAAATCTTTTGCGTTATCTGTAACTGTTGCTAATATTCCTGAACCTGATTGTATTTCTTCTAGTGAGAAAGGAACTCTTGATGCAAACTTAACCATATTGTCAAAAGCTTTTGCACCCTCATTTGTGTCTTTTAATAAAAATTTTAATCTAACTTGTAAATTTTCTAATTCTCTTCCAGTATTTACTAAGTTTCTAATAACTAATCCAGCACCTAAACCAAGAAAGGCATTTTTAAGATTAAATACTGCACCTCTAACTCTTGCTAAACCACCCCTTAATCCTGTAAGTGCTTTAGTCGCTTTATCTCGTGCAACTATATCTATAAAAAGTTTTTGACTTGCCATTATTTATATTTCCTTGCTTCTGCTAAGTTCTTTTGTTTATTATACTCATCTTGCTCTTTTTTCAAGTAAGCTATCCAAAGATTATAATGGCTAACTGGCATATCTAATATCTTTTGAATAGGAAGTTTAAGTCTATCAGCAACCACCAACAAAGATTGAATGTTAGGGTCGCTATTTACTTTTTTTCAGCTTCCTCTAGTGATGTGTCTGCAAGTATCTTATTTGCTATTGTTGCGATAACATTTGAGTCTGCTTTTTTCTGCAAAGCTAATTTATCTAATGGGTCAAAAGCTTTTACTAAATCACCCTTGTCATTCTTGACTAATAGCTTCATCATTAACAAATCTATAAGAACTGTTAAATCTTGAAAATTACTAGATTTCTTAAATATTATATTTTTCTGCTCAAGTGTTAAAGGTTCTGAGTAAAAAACAGATGGATTACCTTGTTCATCTTTCCATTCAGGAACTTCAATAGTTATAGTTTGCAGAGTTTCAAAATGAGTTTTGACTCTATCTATAATTGACATAAATTAGAATTATACAGTTCCTCTTGTTAATGTGCCTGTTCCTTGAAATGTAACTGATCTTGTAGTTATTCCATCTAAAGTAACATTGACACTCATTCCTGTAACAATTCCTGAACCAGTAAAAGTTTCATCTCCTGATGAATTACCCTCTGGTGCTAATATAAAAGCTATAGTAGTTCCAGCAGTAAGTGTTTGTTGTGGAGAATCAGTTTCATCATAACTCATTTCTAAAGTTCCTGAGAATGATGTTCTTCCAGCTACAAAAGATTTAGTAGCATCTGAAAGTTGAGTATCTTCTACAACATCAGCAGTAGTTTCAAGTGTGTAACCAGTAAGTTCGCCTATACCAGTTCCACCAGCAGTTACTACCCCTTCTTTTCCAAAGTGTGTTGCCATCGTGTTAGTCCTTATCTTTAATTTGTTTTTGTTTAAAAGAAGATTTTACTTGATTTGGTTTTTCTTCTTTTTCTTGCTTCCAACCTAAATCTAAAAAATTATCAAGCTGAGTTTCATTAATACTTATTTCATTCCCATCTTTATATAATTTAATATCTTTAGCCATAAATCCTTTTATTCGTTTTCTTCTTCTTCGTCAATATCTTCATCATCTAATTCTTCATCAAAATCTTCTTCTTCTTCAATATTATCATCTTCTTCTTGATCTCTTAGTTCTGCAAGTAAATCTTTTATTTCCTCACACATTAGACTTTCTTTATCGTGCAATTTTTCTACACTATCTATCTTCTTTTCAATTTTATCAATTATTTTATCTTTGTTCATATTATCTCCTATGGTGTTCCAGCTTGGAACTCGTAAGTACACCTAATAGTCATTCTTATACCACCTATCGGAAACAATGTACCCTCGTCTGTTTCTACGGATATAACTTCTGTATCAAGTGCGTTACTACTTCTTGTAATATCAGATTCTAAAGCAGTTTCAATAGCAGTAATTAACTCATTTCTTTTTGTGTCAATATTAACTTCTGCACCCTTTACAAAACCCAATACAACAAAATCAATAGTACCAATCCTTGTTTTAGCACCTGATCCTAATTCTTGATCTTCTCTAGTTTCCTCAGATGTTTGTACTATTACTGCTGGATATTGTTTATCTGATAACTCATCTAATTGAAAAGGTTGTCTTGTAGCTTTAATTATATCAGGACTTGATATGGCTGATATAACACTAAGTAGATTAGATGCGATGTTTTCTCGTACACTCATATTGATCTTTCAAATTGTTGTTTTACAAATCTGTTAAACTGCTTACTTATAATCTTTTCTGTTCTATCATTAAAGCCAAAAAACTCTCTTTTTGGTTCATTTAACACTTGGTTAAATAATGCTCTTTGATTCATTTGTGAATTAGAGAATGATATAGATACTTTGTTTTTACCAGATTTCTTTACTGTTCTTGGACTTGGTGTTAAAGCACCTAACATTCTTCCTGAATAAAATAAATCAACATTAGTTCTTTTACCCTCTCTTTGTAATTTTTTTAAATAACCCTCAGAATATGGAGCAAATTTTCTATCTCTAAAATCTATGCCTTTTTGTGTTTTAGTTCTAACTATATCTAATAATTGAAAACCACCTTGTAATACTGCTTTATCAATTATTTTTGGAAATTTTTGTTCTAGTCTTTTAAATCGTTTTTCAATAGCTTTAGAGTTATTTCTAATTTTTACACTTAAAGCCATTATCTATTCAATCGTCTATATCCATGTAAAGGTTCTCTTTCATTAGATACAATTGAACCATCTGCTGTTGAATCATACTCAACACCATCTTCTAGTATTGATCTAAATTCTCTATTATATTCTGACATATAATATTCACCCATTCTTTCAAATCTATCCTTTTCTGTTTCAGGTCTAAACTTTGTAAGTGCTGGTAAATAAAATCTTCCTAAAAATAAATATACACCAGCCCTTTCAAACTGATCTAAATTTACTTTTGTGTTTTCCATCTCAACAGTATTTAAAACTGTAATATCTGTATAAACATTTGTTTTGTAAGTTGGAAACCACTCTATTCTTAATTGTCTTAGAATATCATTTGTAGTTTGTGCTAGAAAATTTGTTGTTTCTGTAGCTGTTGTAGATATACCAAAATCAAAAGCATCAGGTTGATACTTTAAAACATCAGAAGTTGTTATAACATTTGCACCTGTAAAATTAGCCATGACATTTACCTATAAACCAATCTACAAATTTTTTAATCTTTTTTTTTAGTTTTTTTAACATTCTTTTTTCTCTTTGGTTTTAATGTAACGACTTTATCAGAAATGTCTTTTACTGTCGCTTTTTTAATTTCTTTTTTTACATCATCAAGAGGAACATAACCTCTCATTTTAAAATGTGCTACGTTTGCTTCGTATTGTATTTTTGATCTAATAATGGTTTTTTTTCCATTTGTTAATTTAATATCCATAGTTTTCTCCTAGTTCATATAAGGGCGATTTCTCGCCCTTATAAATATCCTATTATTGGATTGATGAGTCTGACTCGATCTCAACACCATTAGCATCGTTTAATTCACCGACACCATATACTGCTGTTGCTACAATCTCGTCTGCTCTTAAACTCGCGTCACGTTGAGTTTCGATTTTTAAATCTTGCATCATCGCTAGTCCTAAAGCATCTGGATTAAATACTGCACCTTTGTAATCTCCTGTTGTTCCTGGATTATTACCTGATGAGTCCGCCATATTTGAAGTTTCAAATATATTTACACCAGCGATCTGACCTACTAAAGATGATCTTAAAATCTCATTACCAACACCTGGATTTGGGTTAGCAAAAGTATTTGTAAGACCTGATTTTAGATCAAATGCTACTTGTGGGTGGATTACAGCATTTAGGTTTTCACCTGATACACCAGCCGCTCTTAATTTTGCTACTGCTTGGAATATCAATGCCGCTGACATAGCTGTTGAAGCTGAACCTACAGTAGTTGAAAAACCACCGAATAAAGCTGTTAAGTCTGTGTCAACTTTTTTTGCAATCGCTTCACCAAATAATCTACCAATATCTGCCGCAACATTTCTTGGTGCCGCATTTCTTCCTAGATCAGTTAATGTAGTCATGATTCCATTTTCAGAACAAGTGATTGTTACTGAAGTTGGGTTGATTGCTGTGTTAGATAAATCAGATGCTTCCGATACTGCCGCCGCTGATACAGCCGCATAAATTGGAACTTCAACTGACTTTCCACCACCTGTTACTGCATAGTTTCTTACAAGTGGTCTCATTATTGATCTTTCACTTGCTACGAACAATGCTTCTGCCACTATCTCTGTGTATAGTTCCGATAGCGTAGAACTTGTGCTTTCGTCTGCCATTTTATTTGTCCTTTATTATTTATTATTTAAGTTTATTTGAGTAGGTGCAGAATCTCTTTGTTTGCGATACTCAGCATACTTTTTTCGATCCTCCGCCTTGCTCATGTCTAAGTCCTGAATATTAAAAGGTTTTACAGTTTTCCCCTCAATGCTATTCTGGCTACCTGAACCAGACAATGACCCTTTTCGGAAATGTGGGTTAGCATCTAAAAACTCATTTACTCGATCTTCAATTGTAAGTAGTTCTCCCTTTGGGTTGTATCTTATGTTTTTATTATTATCAAGTATTTCTATTCGACCATCATCATTATAATTTACTTCGTTTTTTAATAATGAAACAACTTGATCTGGTGCAATAGCATTACTTTTAGAAGCTAAAGATAATATAGAATTATCTACATTTATTGTTTTTACTTTGCTTTTCCAATCAGCTAACTCTTTGTCTTTCTCAGCTATTCTAGCTTTCATAAGATTTTCTAAATCAGCTTTTGTTTTAGCTTCTTGTATTTGTTTTTCTTTTAGAATTTCTTCTTCTTTTTTTCTAGTTTCATCAACTTGTCTTTGATGTTTTGCTTTCTCAGCTTCTAGTCTTTGCTTGACTATTCTATCAACATCATCTTGATTAAAACTTGGTGTTGGTTTTGTTTCGTCAGTTTGAGTTTGTTTAACTTCAGCTTCCTGAACATCATTTTGCGGTTGATTAACCTGTTTGTCGTCTGACATTGTTTCTCCTATGTTTATATTATTAGTTCACCTTTTTTGTTATACCAATCAGGATTAACATAACTAAATTGATGTCTGCAATTATATCCACCTCTTACTACAAGTGGATTGCCTGATTTTTTTCCTGACCACGATCTAGTAGTCCATAATCGCTTAATTTCATCAATTGTAAAAAGTCCACCATTTCTTCTGTTATATACACCATTAATTAGATTTCTGCAAAAATCTCTAGTGGTTGGAATTACATCTCCATAGTATTTTACAAAAGTTAAACCAGCATCATTAGCTTTATTAAAATTAAGGGTTGCATCAAAATCTCTTAATGAGTCGTTTAATATCTGACCAGCATATCTTTTCATGTTTTCACCAGCCCTATCTCTTGCAAATTTAGTCTGTAATGTTTGAATAGACTTATCAACTTGTGATTGTCTTGATTTAACATATTTATTTCTATTGATATAATCTACTAATCTATTTGCTTCTGCATCATCTGAACTAGCATAAATACCATTTATTGTTTGTCTTAGTTCTTTTTCTAATTCTGTAAAATCATTTCCAACTAAAGTATTCTGATAAACCTTTTCTGATAGTCGTCTTGTAAATGTATTAGATACATCTTTAAACTGAGTAAAGTATTGTTGTTTTAAATTTTGTACTAAAGCTAAATCACCTTTTGTAAGTTCTTGAAACTCTACAGGAATATTACCAATTCTTCTAAATGCTTTTTCTATTCTCTTTGCTTGTTTTGTAAAACCCTCTCTAACAACTGTATCTGACCAACCAAGATATTCTCTATCAACAATAGCTTTTATCTTTGGTCTGATTGCTATAGCCGCTTGAAGTTCTATAAGCTTTCCATCTGTTTGAGGTAAATCTCTATTGGCTAATGATACTACTTCTCTTTCTATTCTATCTAATGATGCAATAAGAGTTTTATAATATTTTGCTTCTGCTAGTTCAATTTGTTTGATACGATACTCGGTTGATTTTTGTACTATATCTGACATTCATTAAATTTCTTCTTGCTCTACTTCTTGATCTTCTTGTGTTGCTTCGTCTTGTGTGAACTCACCTACTTCTGCTTTTTGATCTATCTCGTCAAATATCTCATTTAGTTTTTCGTCATCATCTACAACTGCTCTTGCAATTTCTTTATCTACTTCTTTGTTAAATGTAGGTGAACCAATAGACATGGCTTTTGCTTGTTGGTAGTAGATTAAATCAGTTGCATAATCTCTTATATTAAATGAGTCAGGGTAACTTATTTCACCATCAAATGTAGCATTTTGGAACATAGCATAACATCTAAATAATTGTTCTTCTGCAATTTGTAAATTATCTGCTTTTTCAGATAGTCTTGCATTAAGTAATTCAAATTCTGTTTGTAAAGCAATCCCTGATGATACTTGTTGTTTAGTTGTTCTTACTGCACCTGTATGAGCAATCCTATTGATAGCTTCTACTTTGTGATTTATAGAGTCCATAAGACCAGATAAATTTTGACCTGATGGTTGTAATAAATATGGTTTTAAGTTTGGTTCCATTTCTTCAGGCATTTCAATAACTGCACCAGCACCAGCACTAGCATTGACACTTGGAGTTTTTACTAATGATGGGTGATTTGTTAATCTAATTAATTGTTCTATTTCTGAAAGTTCGTTGTATATACTTTTTTGCAAATCTGCTATGTCTGTAAGGTCTGATTGACCAATCCCTTTTTTGTGTGATTTGGAATTGTATAAAATAACTGCTGGTATTTTGCCAATCAGATTATCGGCAGTATCTATTATAGTTGGGTCTGACCGATCATCTTTTGAATAAATTGTTTCTATTCGATCAGGAAACCACAATCTAAAATATGTACCACCATCTTTATCTACTTCCTCTCTGATTTTAAGATAGTCTAAATAATACTTACCATTTACTTCTCTTTTAAAATTCCAATCTAAAACATTCTCAGGTGTAACGATTGAAATATATGGTCTTATTTCTTGATTAAGTTCCTCTGCTCTTGTTCGTGTTTGTATTGCTGGTTTATCTAAAATCATAAATACATGACCATAGATAGCCGAATAATTTTGAGCCTGTCGCATTACAGAATTAAAACTGTTACCCTCTAAATCTGCATCTTTTAAGAATGATTCTAAACTAGGCTCGTCTGCCATAGAACCAAAATCTCTTGAAGCTTTTACTCTAAATAAAAAAGATGAATATATTTGTATGATATTTTTACAATGGTTATCGCAAGGTGTATTTGCAAGTCTTTGATTGAACTCGTTATCTAGTTCTAAATTATATCTATTTAGATATTGACCAATCGTATAATCATAACCACCATTATATGACCTAATGTAATATTCCCAAAGATTTACATTTTCTTTGTAATCTTTGTGAGTATCGTAAGCATCATCTCTTGTATAAGCCATCTTATTTAATGTTCCATCTTGTCGGTTGTGAAGTTGGCATTTGTGTTACTAAAGGTTTTATGTAATCTATCATATATCCAAGAGCATCATTCATATGGTCAAATCCATCTTCTTTGTTAGGAATATTTGTATCTTCCTTGTACGTTTGTCTTTGTAATCCTTTTATAAGATATTTGCAAGAATTGGAAACAAAAATATGTCTATTACCTTTACTATCTTTAAGTTTTGAATTTACTGCATTGATTCTATCTCTTACTGCTGGGTGTTTATGTTTTACTTTTACTGTAAAGCCACCATTCTGAAGTATAGATAAATCTGTTCTACCACCAGCAGATGTTTTTCTTTGTCTTGAAGCTGGGTCAGGATAGATAAATATTGGTAATTGACTTCCATATCTATCTCTAATCTCTTGTACCATTTCATCAGTATTACTTGAATAAATTACTATTTCATCAACTAGATATATCTTTTCTTTTTCTATTTGTGCTACACAACAAGACATTGGGTCTATGTTAAAGTCCATTCCAATATGTAAAGGTTTTTTCCAATCTATCTTTTTATTAACAACAGACTCAACAGGGTGAAAGTTATAATAGATAGCACCAGCATAATTTTCAAATGTACCCTCAAACTCTTGTCTAAATGTTCTTTGATCTAAGTCTTGTCTAGCTTGATCTATTTCTTTTGGTGTAACCATTCCACCATCTAATGTAGTAAATTGAAAGCTTTCCCATTCAGAGTCTTGCTTTCCTTTTAGATACATTTCATAAGACCAATTACCATAACCTTTAGGAGTTCCACACATTAATACTTTTCCTAGTGTGTCTGATATTGATGCTCTCAATACTTCAAACCAAGTTCTTTTATCTATATCTGCAAACTCATCTAATATTAAAAAGTTTAATCCTGTTCCTCGTAATGAGTCAGGCATATCAGCAGACTTTAAAGATATTGTACTATTTGTTTTTCTAATAGTTATTGTAAGTGTTGTTTCATTAATATCTTCTATCCAATTAAATTGATTAAGAACTTCTTTTAAATTAGACCAACAAATATCTTTAGCCATTTTTAAAGTTGGTGCTACATACCATATCTTTTGATTAGGTATTGACGCATATTTCATCATTTCAGTTATAGCAAGATATGTTTTACCAAATCTTCTACCTGATATTAATACTCTAAATCTTTTATTCGATGATGATATAAGATGCTGGGGTTTTGTTAGAGTTATCTTCATTACAACCAAATTTAATATATATCTTATGTTTGTTTATATCTTCTCTACCAATTTCTTCTGTTTTTTGTAAGGACATATTATAACCATCTACCATACAATCATAACCATCTTTATAGATTTTATCCACTTGAAAAGGTGGCATACATTCGCCTGATGTTGCACTACATAGAATCATTGTTAGAATAAATTTCATTTATTTTTTCTTTCTGTAATATTTTCTTTGAGTCTGTACTCTCCAAGACCAATGGAATATTGATCTTGTTATCTTCTCTACCTTTATTAAAAACCAATCTATCATTATTAAGACTCATAAATTATTTTAATTTTTCTATCCTTAGTATTTTGTTATCAGCATCAAGTTCTGCTTTTACACGAGAACACATATAAGTAGCATTACTATTCCTTGTGCTAATCCTTTTTTTTTCCAAACATTTTGAAATAGATGGCATATAAGTCATTTCTATAAGTTTTTGATCTGCACCAACAAACATTAATAAAGCTATTATTACTTCCATTAGTGATTACCATTTCTTAATTTTTCTATTTGTTTATTTATATTATCTACTTGTTCTTTTAAATGATCTATATTGACTTTATTGTATCTACTAGCTTCTATCTCTTTTTCTATAGATTCTATTTGTGATGCTAAGTGTTCTATTAACATATACATTTCTAAGTTCTTTGGTTCTTGTTGTGCTTTTTTTAACAGATCACTTTCCATCAAAGTATCTGCTGTTTCTAATGCAGATATACGACCTGTTAGATTTGCCCAACCCATAACTGCTCCACTAACAACAAGAATTATCCCAATTAAATTAGCGAGTGGTAGCTGTAACTTAGACTCAGAACTAACTTTAATTGTATCATTATCTTTTTTCATAATCTAAATCCTTTCTTCCATGATTGAATAGCCCAATAAGCTGGACTCAAAGTTTTCTGTCCTTTTACTTTTGCTAAAATAGGTCTAAATCTTGCAAAAAACATTCTCTGTCTTGTAGGATTATTCTTCCTGATTGGCATACCTTTTGCACCAAATCTAACTATCTGAACTCTACCTGATCTTTTGTTTCTTACATAAACTCCAAACTTCTTTGAAGCTGATGGTGTTCTAAAAGGTTTATTTAATTTTTTATTTCCATGTAACGACATAATTTGTCATTATCATTTATCATTTACAAATGCACCCAAAAAGATAACCACTACCATCATTCATCACATGAAGATTAATACTATCTACATAACCTGTAAGTTTGAGTCTGAGAATATCGCAGACATCTAAACAAGTAACCTCACTTATAATCTCAATACCTTTTAATATTTCTTTTGTTACAGGAATAAGTTGATAAACACCATCATTTAAAATTATTAGTTCCATTATCTTTTAAAATGTCTTGGTCGCCACTTGTTGCAGACATAAGTATCTTTAACACCTCTAGTTCTCCATACTCCACAAAATAAATGTCTTTGAGAAAACATACCACAATTACCGCATGAACCTCTACCTTGTGATGGTCTAAAATCTTGTGGCATCTGGTAAGGTATAAACTCTCCATTAGGATAGAAGTTTGATCGCTTCATCTACCTTGACCTCTATATCTTAATTGTTTTCTACTTCTACCTTGTCGCTTATGTTTGTTCATGGAATTTACTTTTTTAGGGTTCTTACCAATAGAAGTACCTTTGAACTTCTTTTCATAGACAACTACTTGTCCATAAACATTACCCTTTTTCTTTGCCATTTAAGTCTTTAACATCTTCTGCTTTTGCTTCAATAATTAATGGTAAAGGTTCAGTTACATTTGTTTGTTGTACTTTGTCTGACATACCGAGCATATTTTTTGAAAGAAATATCTGCATCATAGTATTATCTTTCTTTACTGCTTTGTCGTACATTTTCTTTCTTAAACTAGCTTTACCTTGTTCTTTGTATTGTGTGATTATTTCGGCAAAATTTCTTTTTAATGTTCTTGCTGATACATTCATTACTGAAGCTATCTCATAAGTAGGACAACCAATAGAAGCTAGATTTTTCAATATTTCTACATCTACTTTTGCTTTAGGTCTGCCAACACTACATTGTGGTTTCTTTGTGGCTTTAGCCATAATTTTGTCTGATTTCATATCTGATTCTTATACCTCATTTCCCCAACAATCCCAACCCTCTACTCGTTGTCTTGCAAACAATTCTATTCTAGGTAAATCTCCACAGAGTTCTACAATTCTATTTCTAATATCATCAGGTTTTTTACTATGTTGTTCTAATCTACTTACTATTAATTGTCTTACAGATTTAGATATTCTTTTTGTTTTACCTTTAGTTGCTAATAAACATTGTTCAGGGTTGCATCTAGTGTAATAACCCATTCCTGTAAAATACCCATCTGATTTCTTGTTTTTTTTAACCCAAGTGAAAGCTACTGTTTTATATTTGAAACCCCATCTTTTAATAGTTTCCAAAGCTTCAGGAAGCATTGAGTCGATAGCCCATATAAATAAGATACAATCATCATCAGAAATTGTAGAAACAGGTAAATTATAAATATCATTAACATTAAGGCAATTGTAATGCTGTATAGCAGATCGTTTAGTGCCTTTGTCAGAATATGTTTTAAAGTTCCATGCTGGGTCTGCATAAATAATATTATATTTTTTTTTAGGAAAAGGTATCAAATTTCTATCCTTTTTAACTCTTTTATGCAACCAATCGGAAATACATTACGATCACTAAAGGTTTCTTCATCATAACTTGCAAATGTCCATAGATACTTTTTATCTTTTTTAAATACATAAGCATAAGTATTCATAGTAGCTGGTCGCATCTTTTCAAATTCAGAATAAGAAAAATGAGAAGAATCACCTAAAATATCAAGCCAAACAATATGATAAAAGTAATATTTTTTTTTGTTTATTGAAATATGTCTATATTTTGACTTTTTTCTGACCATTTAGTGTTTGCTCTTATCTATTGATTCTACGACAGCCCTATAATACTCTAGTTGCCTTTTTAGCATTTTATTTTCAATTGATAATTTAATCAATCTTTTTCTGACATACTTAAATATTCTTAATAATCCTATCATTTAAACTCAGATATAGGCTCATTCTTCCATTTGTGCTTTTTGTATTTTTTGCCATCTTTTAAAAGTATCTTATATTCTCCCCAATCGGATATTTGTTTAAACCCATTATTAACATCCTTATCTTTGCTTGACCTACTATTTAGTAATTGTTTATTAGTATGTTCTTTTAGTCCTTGTTGCGATAGGTGGTTTGATGCTGGTTGTTGGTTGTCCACATATTGAAATTTGTCATAATTTACAATGCTTATTAGAGTTACTTTTCTACTAGGGTGGTTAGAGGTAGGAGAAAGCTGGTGGACTCTAGTTGTGATCATTCCTCTACGCACAAGCCTTAGTATGAAAGTTCGCATTTCAGAATAAGTCATCTTAAATCTTTTAGCATTTACTCTTAATGGCATTATCATCTCTCCTCTACGAACAAATATAGAATTATCTAAAAATCTTAAATTTTTATCCTGGTGACTAGCTGAACTTATCATATATATCCAACAACTAGCTTGTAATAAGTTTTTAAACACAGGGTGTTGCCAAATGTTACGATAACAAATGAAATAACCTGATTTTCTACTCATTCTCTCTCCTTAAAAAATGCTTGTAATTATATCCCACTCCTCAATCCTCTCTCTTACTTTTTTTGCTAAATCTTCTTGTTTGCCATATCTATCTTCAAAAGCTTGTTTGCCTAAATGCACCGATATTTTGCCTGTCCTATGGTGTGAAGCACAAAGCGGAAGAATC
>VTLG01010105.1_pt1 | contig 12710 bp, 20 predicted proteins | sample 4694571 | NCBI WGS metagenome assembly VTLG01 (sample SAMN12604809, study PRJNA352737) | marine metagenome | biome: ENVO:00000447; feature: ENVO:00000209|ENVO:00000569|ENVO:01000036; material: ENVO:00002151; isolation source: viral sequences binned using virsorter ... | reverse complement strand
TCATAGATCCAGAAATAGTCTTAGAAATCTCATCTGGTAAGATTGTTGCGCTTAAACTTATTGTTGCATCATCTGCCATAATCTATCTCCTAATCCGTTGATCCCGGGTCTACATCCTTCCATGTTGCACTTGCAGAATCATCTACTTCATTCCATAAGAAGAAGTCTGGTGATCCTACAGAAAATGAAATTAAGTTTTGGAATGCTTCTCCAAATGCTGTTTCATCTCCTACGCTTGCAGTGAATTGTAAATCATCACCACTAGCTGATATAGTTGCTCCACCTGTTGCAACTTCAGTACCTAAAGTAAATGTTAATCCAAATCCAGTTTCAGCAAATTCAATATTATGCACGGCGTCTAACCTTGCGTCTTGAAAAGCTTGTTCAGCGAATGCAGTGTGTCCTAAAAGCATTAAGCATCCTCTAGTGTTTTAACTCTTGCTTCAAGTTCTTGCACTGTTTTAACTAATAATGGTACAAGTTTAGCTTGGTCAATTCCTTGGTAAACAGGAATAGTTTTTGTTGCATTCCACGTAGTATTTGAGGCATAAATGCCATCTGTTTTGCCTTGTGTCCAATCTGCTTCTTCAATACCTATTGCAAGAACATTTCCATTTGCATCACTTACTACTTTTGCCTCTGATTTTGTTTGATCTTTAGTTCCTGTAATAGCTTCTGGTACAATACTTGAAACTTCGTGTGCTAAAAATCCATCCAGTAAAGTATTTGTATCATCTGCAATCCAATTAAATCTAGCAGGTTTTAATTGTTTTAATCTTGTTGTTGCATCATAACTGTAAGAAACATTTTCTTTTAAACGATAATCTGATGAAGTTGCATAAGCTGTTGCTGAGCCATCTGTTTTTATTCCTCCTACGCCTCCATTTCCATTTTGGAAATGAACATGAAACACTTCTCCAGTTCCTGAACATTTAGACATAATAGAGCCGTTACCACTTCCTGTATGGTCAGCATCTATTTGAAAAAGTGAATTATTAGTTTGACTTGTAAATCCACATAAAAGTTGACCATCACTTTCCATACGCAAATGCTCAGATCCAGCAGTATACATACGCATAGAATCTGTTCCATGATCATAATCAAGTTGACCTCTATCATTTCCTCCACTATCTCCAAAGAATATTCTGCCTTGACCAGAAGTTGACGATAATAATGTCATTCCCATATCGCCACCATTATCTTCTAAAACTAAAGCATCACTGCCAGAATTTACACTAGCACCTGTATCAGATACTTTTATATGAAGTCCAACGCCTAAATCACCCGGAAGAGTTGCACCAATTCCTACAATACCACCACTTGATATTGACATTTTAGTTGTAGCTGCCTCAGAGGCACCTGTCATAAATTCTAACTTAGTGGCATTAGAAGAAGAACTAAAATCACCTTCAGATGTTGCTTGAATAGAAGCTGCAATTAAATTTGCATCTGTTCCTGTTCCTTCGTTTGGTGCTTGAAAATTAATTTTTGCAATAACATCATCTTGAGCTATATCTGCTTCTGCGGTTTGTAAATTAACAGTAAAAGTACTATTATCAGCAGTTGCAGAATTTTTTAAAGTTAAAGCACTGGAAGTAAGAGTTGCAATATCACTTCCACCAACTCTTACATCTATCTGATCATCTGTATCTGCTGTAATGCTTGTATCCGCATCTGCATCTAAAATTAATTCATCGCCGTTTATATCACGGTTCATTGGTGCACCTACCGCACCAGATATTTCTGTTATAAATATTGATGCTCCACTTGCAGGAGCAGTCGTAAATGTAATTTGTGTTCCACCTGTCGCTATTGTGTAATCTGTTACGGGTTTTTGAATAACGCCGTCATGTGAGACTAAAAGCTGTGCAGGGGATCCTACTTGTGTACCTAAATTAAAAGTTGTATTAGAACCATTATAAGTATTTCCACTTGTATCTAGTACACTGAATGTACCATTTTTAATTCCTTGTCCTACATATGCCATGTTTTATCCTTAACTATCGTCTCTTTGTTTACGAGTTTTATAATCACTTCTTGCTGTAACTAAATTTACAAAATCTGCTTGATTACTTGGAATAGAATCAGTAAATGAATCATCATCCATTAACTTTTGTGTCCATTCTGTTCTCATTCTTTTCCAACAGTTATTAATTTTACCATCCAATGCTTTTTGAATCCAATCATCCAAACCTGCATTATTTGACATATCATTATACAAACTGTCAGATAATATTTTTTGTTGTAAGTCTGTTATACTTACTTCTTTTTTATGTGTAGCCATTTAAACCTCCTTTAAGATTGATTGTTTCGTCATTATGCCACCAAATAACCCATGAAATATGAGTTACCACCATTTATATCTGTTTGAGCCGTACCGCTAGTAATTTCAGTAGTACACTTACAAGTATCAGCTGCATCCATATCAACTAAAAAACTACCACTAAGAGATATAGATCCATCTGAAGCTAAATCATGGTCTGGATTATGTACTAAAGTATCATAATTTCTATTACTTGTTGTAAATCTTATAAATAAAAAAGTATGTGCAGAATCAACATTATCAAATCTAACATTAATATTAAAATTATATTTTCCTGTAACAGGAGCAGTGAAAGTGTAATTACTTGTATTAAAATCTCCGTTTAAGTCAAATCTTTCATTATCAAATTCAATATCAACAAATGAGCCAAGTGCTATATCTGCTTGGTCAGCAGATGGATTAACCACTGCTTGAAAGCAACTTTGTAATGGCATTGTTACATGGCCCGCTTCATCAATAACTATATGTGAAGTTGTACCTAAAGTGCTTCCCAATCCAATTGTTAAATCATCAGCAGAATCATCAATACCTATATGCCAATCTTGTGCATTACCATCAAATATAATTTTTCTATCCTCTGCTGCTGCATTTCCTATTGTTACTAATCCTGCTTTACTTAGTGCCATGTTTTACTCCTTTGGGTTGTCATCTTTAATTTTTTTAATTCTTGCTTTCCAATCGTCAATATCCTTATATATCTCATCGAGCTGGTCGCCAATGTTTCCATATAAAGATTTTCTAGTTGCACGAATTTTATCGTTAGACTCCTCTTTGTCTGCATTAGTTGTATAACTATCTAATTGACTATTACTAGGTTTTGCTAAACCATCAATGCTCCAACTTTTTATGTAATCACCTTTTCCATCATTGTCGTTTTGTAAAAGTACATTGTTTGAGAAGTCTGCAACCTTACTGTTGGCTTCGCAATACAATTTTATTTTTGTAGATAGTTGTGCCATTTATGCTCCTATAATTTTAAATGCACCAAAATTAGTACCTTTATTTCCAGATTCTGCTTTTATAGCAGTGCCTCCAGTTTTGTAAATTTTAATATATAATTCAACATAGTCATCTGTATCCATGTCAACTGTAGAAGATACATCAACACTAAATAGTAATCCCGGATTATCTCTAGGATCAGCAATTCGTTCTGCATAAATACTACCATTTTTATAAATAGAACATGCGGCTACTTGTAGTTCACCTGAATCTGTTTCTAACTTGGCACTACCATACACAAAGTATTTTCCTGCTATCGTAGGGGTAAAACGATAATTAGAACTATGGTCATACTTACTATCTGAATCGTAAACTTCAGTATCCATTACTGCTTTAGTCCAAGTATTACTTGAAATTGTTTGGTCAGATCCTAGTGTTGCTTCAAAAGCTATTTGTGGTATTTCTGTTTTAGCCATATTTTATTCCTCTACGGTTTTGTAGGCCACGTTACGTTAGCCACTTTAGTAGTTGTATCAAGACCTGTTGTTAGGTCTCTTAAATCTTGTCTATATTTTTTCATATTATCAGCTAAAGTATTATCTGACAATGCAAAATAATCTGTCTCTGCTAATAGTCTATTTCTTTTTTGACGAAGTTCAAATAAATCTCTATCAAGCTGACCATCGGCCCATGCTTTTTCTTCCGCATCACGAGCAGTTTCTTCTTCTGCTGTAAACTGTACTTTTACTCCGTTTATGTTATGATATCTTGGCATTAATTTACTCCGTATAATTTAAAAGTTCCTGCATCTATATTTCCTGTGTTAAATGCAAATCTTGCAGCATTAACTGCACTTGTTGTATTACAATATCCTGCAAAATAAGCTGCTTGTGAACTGGTATTTAATTCCATAGAATTTGATGTACCTACAAAATGTTTTATAAAAGTTGTATCAGAAGGATTATACAATAAAAATTCTCCACTTACACATTCATCAGCACCACTATTTCCAATTCCTCTAGAGATATATTTATTTCCTGTTGCCTGTGCTAAATCTCCTCCAGTATCATATGCAATTTGTCCATCTGACCCATCTTCGTCATGTCTTGAATGAAAAAATGAAGTTGTTTTAGTAACATTATAATTAGTGCCACCATCTATTGAAAAATTAACATTAAAATTTGGGCCATTAGCACTTGGGTGACAATTAATAAATTTAAAAAGATAAATTTTATAAGTAGAATCAATTCCACTTGTAAAAGTTATATTAGCGTCTCCAGATGCTGTTGTAGAGGATATTAATTCTAATTCACTGCCCTCAGATACATTTTGGTCAGCGTATCGTAAAGTTTTATATGTACTCATTATGCTATCCCGTACATTTTAATTGAGCCACCTTGAATTTCATCAGAAGCATATTTAAATTGTATTGCATCTATAGCTGATGTAGTATTAAAATATCCCGCAGAAAAGCAATGATTATTTCCATGTATGGCATTTTTTAAATTTCCGTTACCAATTAAAAAGAAATTTTTTACATAAGTTGTATCAGAAGGATTAAATAACCATAGTTGTGAAACTTCACACGCATCAGCAAGATTAGAACCACCATAACCAATTGATGCAAATCCTGTTCCTTGTGCTAAATCCAAATTAGTATCATAATTAGGGCCACCGGCACCAGAAGCATCTTCTAGATTATATGCAGCAGCAAACCCAGAAGTACACGTAAGATTATAATTTGACCCAGTATCCACACTACATTGAAATTTTAAATATGCATCATCACTTTCTGGATGTATATTAATAAGTTCAAATATATATGTTTTATAAGTATTATCCAATACAACATCACTTGCACCATCAACAAAACTAATAGTAGCATCAGAGCCATCTGAATCTATAGTTTTAATTAACTTCATTGCACCTGCTCCTACTTGTGCTGAAGTACTTGCATTTGGGATTGTCATATCATATCTAAGACTTGAATACGTTGCCATTATATAACTCCAAACATTTGTATTGTTCCACCTTGTATTTCACCAGATGACATTTTAAATTGTATGTTATTAACAGCAGAGGTTGTATTTAAATAACCTGCCTTAAAAGCATTTTGTGAGTAATCATTATGTTGAAAATAAGAAAACTGTGAAATATAATGCTTTACAAAAGTTGTACTTGATGGCTCAAATATTTTTAAAAATCCTGATGCTCCTGAATCATTATCATTTGCTTGTTCTTTAGTTAAATTAGTAAATCCAGTTCCTTGTGCTAAATCTTCTGCAGTTTGATATTGAATACCTTCATCACTATCATCTTCTGTATGATAAGCATTAAAATATGTATCTGTTTTAGTAACATTATAATTACTTCCATTGTCTACACTAGCATTAAATGTAAAGTCTTGGTTATCTGTTTCTGAGTGTATATTATTAAACACAAACAAATATTCTTTATATGTAGAAGTTATATGTGTACTAGTAAAACTTGCGGTAGTATCGGAACCATCAGAAGTAAAAGTTGCAAGAGGCATTAAAGCTCCTGCTAATCCTGCATAATCTACATTATATTTAATATCGTGATAATTAGCCATATTATTTTTGGTTCAATAACCATCCTTGAGTTGAATCAACATAAATTAATTCAAATGCTGCTCTTTCAGTTGAAACTGTTAAGTTAGCACCAGAACCTTGTATGTTATGTGAATTTCTTCCAACAGTGATATTATTTGTATCTGCTGTTGCTCCGTAATCTATTATAGCAACAGTATCACCTATTGTAGCACTAGCGGGTAATGTCATAGTAATTGCACCACCTGAAGTATTTACAAAATATCCTCGACCTGCAACCATTGTTGTGTTACTAGTAACAACAGACTGCCAATCTAAAAAACCACCAGTACCTTCTGCCATTTTATCAGCCGTTATGGTGCCATCAGCCGGATTTATTGTCCCCACAGCTTTTGCTTGGTGAACAACATAAATATTATTCGTGCCAGTAGGAGGAGCGGCAGTGAATGCTAAAGTTGTACCACTTAAAGTGTATGCTGAATTTGGGTCTTGTCTTACATTATCGACAAAAACTTCAATATCTAAAGTGCTATTCGGTGAAGAGTCTAATGTAAAATCAGTTGTACTTGCATCGCCACTAAATCTTTTACCAGCTAATGATTGAAATGCATTAGTTGTATCTAAGGGTGTCCCTACATATGCCATTCTACGTTATCTCCATTATTGACAAAGCAATGTCAGCCGCACCAGTCGCTGTTAATGTCAGCGTGTCTGTTGTTTCCATCACAACTTTGTTACCTGAAAGCAACTCCAACGATCCGCCAACAGGAATCGGCGCCGTAGTAACAAGTTCAACCGCTTGGTTGGCTTCGTTATTAGCTCCTGCTCTGTTAGAGGTATCTGAAGTTAATGTAACTGTAGCAGTGATTTGACCAGTAGTTGTATTACCTACCATCATTCCAAGAACTACTGTAGTCGTAGAACTTGCAACGGTATAGATAACATCAGCACTAGTAACTCCTGCTTTAGTTATAACTTTAAAAGTATTAGCCATTTATCCTCCTATTATAATATCATCCGAGCGCAATTGCTAGGGCAGTGGGGTCTTCTTGAGAATACCCTGCACTTGTTAAATACGTTTTTAAATCTGATAGTGCTACTTGCACCATTGTTCCGTTATCATTTGCTACTAATCTATCTGCATTTACTAAAGTTGTAGATGTTGCAGATGTACCACCATCCATAATATTTAATTCAGCAGCAGTTGAGGCAACATTTGTACCACCTATATCTAAGGTAGTTACAGATATTTCTCCTGCAACAGTTACTAATCCATCTGCTACAGTTATTAAATCAGTGTCATCTGTATGACCTATGGTTGTTCCATTAATTAAAACATTATCAATATCTAATGATCCACCAGTAATTAATCCTGTTGTTGTAATAGTTGATGAACCAGTATCAATAGTTCCAAATCCAGAAGTAATTGAACCAGAATCTAATGCTCCAGTTGTAACTATATTTGAACCACCAACACTGTGACCTGCAAAATAAGTTGATACAGTATCAACATTGGTCATACGCATTGTACCACCATCATTGATTAATATACCATCACCACTTGCTACTGCTGTAGTACCTCTTGCAGTACCACCATCTATTAAATTAATCTCAGCCGCAGTTGATGTAACTGCTGTGCTTCCTAAAGTAAGTTGACTATCTGGTACAACTAAACCTGCCGCACCACCAAGAATTAAATCATCAGCAGATGTGTCCCATAACATATAGGCACTTGCTGTGTCTCCAAATAATTTTACATCATATCCTTGATCATCTGCTCCAACTGTAAATGTTGCATCTAGTTGAACTGCGCCATCAATATCAACAGCGTCTAAATTCGTAGTTCCATCTATATCTGCATTACCGGATATATCTAATGTTGCAGCGTCTAATTCTCCACTAATGGTAATATTTCTACCACCAGTAATGTCTATGTTAGCATCAGCAACCATCGCTTTACTTGCTGCTGCTGTGCCTGCTGTAATTCCATCTAAAAACTCTAATTCCGCTTCTGTTAATTCAGCGCCTGAACCAAGAGTTAATGTTCCTGTAACTGTAAGATTATCATTAACTGTTACTTCAGAAGTTGTGTGTCCAATTGAAATTGGTACACCTGAGGTTGCAGTGCCTATAGTAATACCATTGGATGTATTAGAGTTATCTATGTTTAATGATGTTGTTGCATCTAATGAAATAGTTGTACCATCAACAGCAAGTGTTCCATCAATATCTGTATTATCTAAATTAGCTGTTCCGTCGATGTCCGCATTACCGGATATGTCTAATGTTGCTGCATCTAACTCGCCTGATAAAGTAATATTGGTAGCACCAGTAACAGCACCATTTAATGCAACAGCACCATTGATATCTATTGTGGTTGCGGCTATTTGTACTTCTGTATCTGCAACAATGTCTAATTGTCCGTCTGTAGAGGAATAAATATATAAGCCAGTATCGTAAAATTGAATTTTTTCCGTACTGTTTATTAAAATGTCATCAGAGAATTTAAAATAATCCTCATCTTCCATCCATGTGATCACACCATCGGAATCGGCGCCATCAAACGTTAATGTATAATCAACGCCTGCGGAACCTGCTCCAATCGTTAAATTATTATTTGTGTCTAGATTAGCAACTTTACTTGCTGGTAATGTTACAAAAACATCTTTTGTACCAGCACTAAAATCAACAGCAGAATCACTATTTGAACTAGCAATTACAGTAGTTCTTGCTAAAGTATCGGTAGTAGCATCAGTAACAGTTCCAAGACCCGTTTCCCATTCATCTTCATCACGGTTAACAATGGCATAATATGTTGTATTACCATCACCAACACCTGCAACAAAAGTCTGGAATCCCGAAACAGCACCACTTAAATTAAGTGTACCTGTTCCAGTTGTAGTCGAGGTTTCTTTTACTCTATCATCTAAAACTAGAGCCATTTTTTATCTCCTAGGCTAATCTTAGTATAGCGTTACTTGCATCGGCTGTTGGAAACTGAATTGTAAATGTTCCACTTGTAGATGTCTTATCGCCACCAAAATCTAAAACGGCAACAGCTTTATTAGAGTCTGTGCTATTGTAAATTAATGCTCCTCTTGCAGTGATTGTTGCTGATGTAAAAGATATATCAGAAAAATCACAAAGCGCAGTTGTACCACTTGTAGTCGGGGTCACACTTGTTAGTGATCCGCCAGTAGCAGTATATGTTCCAGAATTTGAAACTTCATTTGAGCTTGAGTAAGCAGTTGTGGTTGCATCCAAAGAAGCAGAACTTGAGTACAAAGCAATTTTAAAAGTATCACCAGTTGTTGCTGTAAAATTATGAGTGCCAACTAGCAACTCTTGTTTAAAGCTTGTACATACAGCTTGAGTTATAGCCATGTTTTATCCTCCTATGGGTTCTGTGATTGCAAAGGAGTTCTTAACGCCCCATGCATATATTCATCTCTTCGGTGTCTTCCTTGTTGTTCTATGACTAACTCTTGAAGAGCACGTTGATATGATTGTTCATATAATTGCAGCATTTCTGCTGGTCCCTTCAAGAATTTGAAGGCTTCTGCAAGACATCCATAAAGTAATAGTGACGGAGCATTATTACCCAACCAAGAGGTTGTGTTAGAACTAGATAGTCTTGTTGGTAATCTAGTAATCCCTAATTCCACGTTATACGCTGAATCCGGTGTTGGTGCAACATAAATCGTATTATGATCCCACCAAGCCCAATATTTAGGCGTCCCTGTTGATGTTCTATCCGGCCAATATTCATTCATAAAACTAATATCTCTTTGCTCTAAAAGTTCTCGAGTTGGCGTTCCAGAAGCTGGATAAATTTGAAATGTTCTAACTGTACCAAGTGATGTTGGTGTAGGAGTTGCACCACCCGGTAATGATAGAAAAGCATTACTTGTTACAAGATTAGCTGTTTGGTGTGATTTAAATACATCTAAATCAACATCTCTAAATATTCTGTTTTCTGTGTGTTCAATAAAATCATCAGTAATAGTTGAAGATAATACAGATGTACTAACTTCTGTATAATTTAAAATTTGTGTTGTTAATTCTGCGTATGTAACAGCCATTATGATATACTCACTGTTACGGTTCCAACGGTTAATCCAACTTGTGGAGATTTTTTATTAGAAACTTGCATACTATTATTATATTCAAAAAATCCTGCACCTCCAACAAAAACTGTCATTGGTTCTACTCTTGAGGGTCTAGCATTTTTTAAACTTTGTCCATCTGGTTTATGTTGTTGTCTTTCTAATTGTGGATGTTTAGGTTCATATTCAGATCTATGTACTAAAGATCCATTCCATTCTTTCACCATTTCATTGTAAGGAAATTCTAATCCACTACGATCAGATATTGCTTTTGCATATTTACCTGCTGCGTGTGCCATTAAATAACTCCTCTTTCTGGTGTAGCAAAGAAACTGGAACGTGGTCTATCTTCTTCCGAAGCACGTTGCCATTCTTCTTCATATAATTGTTTTAGTAAAGGTGTTCTCTCTGGTGCTTTTTTTACAGAAGTATAATAAGCTAAACCAGAAGTTAAACATGGTAAAAATCTTGTAGGTACTTCTAATTCATTTTCATAATTACCAGCATCTTGTATTTTAGTTAATCCCCAATACTTTAAAGTATGAGCCGCATCTGGTGTTGGATATAAATACAATGTTGGTGTTGAAGCTCCTCTTTGTAAAAAATATTGTACAGGTGTACCTTCTGAAGACTTAGTAGATATATTTAAATATTCAGCACGACTAATACGATCAACTTCAATATCTGTTGTTGTATCGCTTGTTGTATAAATGACCGCTTCTAATATATCAATAAGATCAGAATCTAAAGTATAACTACTTGTACTTGCTGTTAATGTTTTTGTACGAAGTTCAACCGTCCAAAGATTAATACCTCTGTTAGCCCACTCAGCCAACATAATATTAAGTGAACGTCTTGCACTTTTTAAATCATAACCAGATCTAGAATTAATTCCGCATCTTTCAAATGCTTCCTCTATAACTTGGTCTACGTCTAAATTAAAAGTATTTGTACTAGAAGTTGCCATCTAAATACTATTTTCCTTTTTTATTTACGGAACCGCCTTTATTGTATTTTTTCTTTACGGCACCACCCTTTTTATAATTAAGTTTCATTTTTTTTGGGGGTCTCCCAACTTTACTTCCGTATGTTCCCGGTCCTTTTGGCATTTTGCCTCCTTTTTCTATTTGTTTAGGTATCGATGATCTCGATATCATTTATTAATATATTTTTTGAAATTCTGCAATAATTGTGTACATATTCGCTGCATCAGCGGTACTTGGTACAACAAGATTAACATCACTTTCATTGGTATTATTAGATTTATCTGCTGGTATTCCACCAAATTCTCTAAAGTCCCAGTATCCTGTTCCTGTTAAACCAATTATAGGAATATCTCCATCATCATCTTCTTCATCTAGACGAGCATAAGAGTCTCCTCCATCGCCTCCTTGACAAGAAAACCAAATTCGAAGTAAAGCTAAGTGTGCTACAGAAGTTCCATCAGCTCTAGCTGCCATTGCTGACACATCACCAAAAACTGTTGTTGCCCCTGTTCCATCTGATTGATTAACTATTTTGATTGTAACGCGATTGTCGTTTTGTTGTAGGATAGTCGGTCCTGTTACTGTATCTGCCATTGTTTCCCTCCTTAATCAAGAAACGTGGGGCCGAAGCCCCACTATGTTTTAATTTTATTCGTACATCATTCTGCTCATAGCGATGAAGTGAGTGTTTAGTGCTTCAGCAGCACCAGCATTCGCTTCAATTCCATTGTAAGGAATGAAATCAACATCGTTAGTTAGAGCATTAGATAAAGTTGCAACTTCACTAGGCATAACTTCAGCTACAGCAGTACCACCAGTAGAACCAGAAGTATTGCTAACATGATATTGTGTGCCATTTACAAAAATTGTAGCTTTTCTATTACTATCAATTTTAATTTTTAAGTGATAGTTTGTATTTGCTGCAACAGTGATTGGTAATTGACTAATATAATCAGTACCACCAACACTATAAACAAAATGTAATTTTGTAAAGTCACTAAATGATTGACCAGAGTTATCTGCATCAGTCAAGAAATTAAAGAATGCTTGATCATCATCAGTTGCAAGTTCTGGTGCATTTGTTAATTTTAGTCCAGCCCAAACATTTTGGTTGTCAATCGCTGGCATTCTGATTGATGTTTCCCAGTGAACTTGATTTTCAGTTCCCCATTGAACACCACTCCAACCTGTGATTGCTCCAGTATCTGCTGTTCCATCATTATCTAAATGAGGCGCAATAATTGCTTGGTCTTCGTCTGCTCCAGCAGTTGTAGCTAAAATTCCGGCTGCGTCAGCAGGAAAAGTAACTAAAGCTGAAGTCATATTAGTTCCTAATATTTCAAAGTCATAGTTCAAAGTTCTTTGAACTTCAACTGTAGACGCTTGATCAAGGTTTGCGTTTAGTCCCGGACGTCTGTTAAACCATTCTTCCAGATACCATCTTCTAGCATCTTTTGGATAGTCCCCTACTGTTCTATTTTGGTGTCTGCCAGTAGTACTATTTTTACTAACTAGCTGCATTCCATTTTCTGAACGAACTGGACCGTTAAAAGTTGTGTTAGCCATTTAAATCTCCTTTGGTTATATAAACCATTCGTTATACAGTCTTTATATCGTCTGCTTAGTCAGTCTGTATAACTAGTTAATACTAAGCGTTCAATGTGGGGGCATAGCCCCCACAAAGTAATTATTATTAAGCTCCCGGAGAACCGAAAATACCTCTCCAGTCAGACCAGCCGAAGCTGTATCTTTCTCTGGCTTTGTATTTAACGTTTCCAGTTTCAAA
>VTLG01008373.1_pt1 | contig 12710 bp, 19 predicted proteins | sample 4694571 | NCBI WGS metagenome assembly VTLG01 (sample SAMN12604809, study PRJNA352737) | marine metagenome | biome: ENVO:00000447; feature: ENVO:00000209|ENVO:00000569|ENVO:01000036; material: ENVO:00002151; isolation source: viral sequences binned using virsorter ... | reverse complement strand
AAGGCTCGCAAAGGTCGTTCCTGAATACATTGATACTCCCGCAAAGATCGCAAGATCCTTCTGGAGGCTCCCATTCCATGTCAGCCTGTTTCTTAGGCTTCCTCTTGGCGTTGTTGAAACTTCTATGCAGAGCTTCTAGGGCATCTTCATATACAGGCATTAGTAGCTCTTACTCTTCGTTGTTAACCTTGTCTTGTTGCGACGTCGAAGAAATAACAAACGTTTTATGGCCCAAAGCAAAGGCACTGCAGCTATAAGTATTAGCCACCTACCCCAGGAATACTTCTTAGGATCAGGCATAGGAGGCTCCGGAACAGGCCTCGGCATCAGAAAATACGGAAGCTCTTGCGGTTCCGCGTAGGCCTTTACAAGTATATCTGGCTTTTCATGGGTCTCACAGCCAGGAAGTGTTAGGCAAAGAGAAAGTGTGCAGGCACCAACTACGGTTCCAAAAGGCATTTTACGCCCCGTGCGACACCTTGGAAGTACCCGAACCAAAGCCCCTGCCGATAACCGGCTTCGGAGCGTAGAAGTACGGAATCTTTCGGTTGCACTTCTCGTTTGGACACCATACGTATTCGCCGTCCGCCTGATCTCTGTGCTCAACATCTCCGAACCTGTTTTTCCACTGCTGCTCTGGAAGCCTCATGTGCTCCCATTTCTTCACCTCGTCCCTGGTGAACTCAAGCTTGCAGTCTGGGCATTTGTAATGGCTACCCACTAGCCAGTGTTCCAGTTCTGCATAGACGGATAAAGCTCGTTGAGGTTCGGATCATCGCTGGTGGTGGTCGCCTGCCCGTTTTGCTCAACGTCGACGAACCGGTCAGCTCTCATCATTCTGCGAACGCCAGACATGAACCTCAGGAATAGGCCGTTATTACCTAGACCTTCAGGAGTGCTCTGCAGGTTAAACAAGTCAGTGACCCAGTCGTCCCCATCAGCCATAACCGCCTTAAACATAGGCTCTAAAGCCGCCACTTCTGCCTGAGCATTCTCTCCAAACGTCTGAGCAAGGTACTCCTGCTGCTGTCTCATGGATTCTTGACGGTTATCATTTAGTTGCTTAGCGCGAGAAAGCATTAGCTCCTGGAAGTCAGCTACAATCCCTTGCGCCTGCACATTGCTAAGCCCTAGATCGTGAGCCCTAGATCTGAATCTCTCCAGCAGCTCTTCGTCTGGCTGCTGAGGAAGCTCCCAAGGCTTCTCCGGGTTATTGGTCATGCCAAGCTCGAACTTGTACCCGTCCGGACCTTCCGGGATTCCTCTCTTCTCTCGGTAGGCCGCCTTCTCTTCCTCAGATGCACCCTCGTCTGGAACTACGAGAGCTTCCTTTGGCGGTCGAGAGCTTAGCTCCTGCTTACGTTCAATAGCTGCCTTCAGCAGAGTCTCCGGAGATTTGAACCTAGCAGCTTCGCTATGAAGCTCCTTTGGCATCTCCGAATACCATGCTCTACCGCCGTCCTCACTAGCGGTAGCTTGCTGATCTGTCCCTCCTTGGGACTGGTCAACATCACTCATTTATTTCCTCCTGGTTGTAATACTCAGTAAACCCGTACTGCTGAGCGACCTGAGATGCTGCATCTGTCTGCAGCTTCATGTCTTCAAAAGTCTGCCCATATCCGATGATGTGCTTAATCCTTTGTATGACATTGTGCTCATGTCTTTGTTGTTCCGTCAAAATCAGGGTCTCCCCTGAAAACTTGTGTTGCATCCAAGCCCATACCTGTCGGCCTGGCTCGGTATTGAGAAACACCTGCTGAAACAGCTCGCGAAGCTCCCTAGGAGGAGGTTCAAGCACCTCAGCATTCCTAGGCGAGTCCGCTTCTTCTTGCAGCGCTCCAGTTATAGAGCGTATATCGTCGCTCATACTCCCCCGGTTAATCCAGCCTCCGCTAGTCCAGCGGCAGCGCCAAGAGCTTCTTCGGCTCCTCCAGCTGCTCGGATCATCTGCGCTTGCTGCTGTTGCTGCTCCATCTGCTGCTGTTGCTGCGCGGCAAAAGCTCTTTCCTCGCGCATCTGCGCAAGCTCGTCCAGAGTCTTCACCATGTTGGGCGGTGCTCCACCCTCAATGTTGATCCAGCGACTAAGAGCATCAAAGTCCAGCCCGTCAAGAGTTTGTGGCGACAATTGCCATATTGGCAGCTGACGCTCGATCAAGGTCATTACCGAACGGATACGGAGCAGCTTCTGAGCACGCGCTAGTTCTCCGTCCATTTCTAGCTTGATCGGTGGTCTTCCAGCCTCTATCAGCGACTCGGGCGGATCAGGAAGGTGCCCGCGCGCTCTTTCGTGTTGATATAACCACGCTACGTTCGGCTCGATCTGATCATTCTGTAGACGTCCCATCGTCGACCCTAGGATCGCAGCCCGCTCGCTAACTAACTCAGCTGTTTCATAAGCCGTTCTCGGAGAGCTGGTGTCCTGGGCTAGTTGCTTCAGCATCAAGAACGTGTCCGTCCCGTATGCCTCGCGAATCATAGCCGCCAGGCGAGCCTCACGCTCCGGCCCAATCGGGTACTGCCCCATCGGCCGCATGAACTCAGCCTTCTCTTGGTGGTTATGGTAGAAATTGACTCCTCGGGGATATAGCTGACGCCTCTTCCCCATGGAAATCGGCACGTTGGCAGGCGGAGTTACGTTCATCTCGCCGGCAAGCAACAGCATCTCAGACCACTGGTTCAGCTGGCGAATCAATGGAAGAAGCTTTCTAGATGGGCTAGATCCGTATACCGACATCGGCTCAGTCATCCAGCGCCATACGGTGTAAGGATTCTCCTTGAAGCCGCCAGCAGAAATAATCTTGTTTATCTGGGCGTTACCTCTTCCTCCGGATGAATCTCCAGAGCTTCCCCCAGAACTGATTTCTTTGTAGATAGAAGCATAGGGCTGATCAATGCTCATCAAGGATCCGACCGCCCGGTCGTTCAGGCCCATCTTGGAATCCAGGTCAGACCTCGGGAATACCGCGTGCAGAAACGGCCAGGAGCGCGTTCCGCTGTTGTCGTTCAGGATTCTCTCGCTCAACAGCTCTGCGTCGAACATCTGTTCAGCCTGGCGTCGAGTCATGCGAAACACTCGATAGACCGTGTCGACTTCACCCATGTGATTAGCCGCCACATAGCACTCCACGGGATTTCTTGTGCTGAAATGTGGCTGCATGCGGGCGTCGTCGTACTGACGGAACTGCGTCGATGTTCCCATCGAACCGCCAATCATGATCGAAGGATGCAGCTCGTCATAAAAGTTAGAGCGAGACAGCTGGTGGTAGAGTATGTCCTCTACTTCATAGATCCACTGGCGAACCCCAGGCATCTCCATGTATCTCTGGTCCTGAAAGATCAGATGAAACCAACGCGATGACCGGCTCACCAGGTAACCCATCAATCCGTCGGCCAAAGTCTTGAGGGATGTCAGAGCCGTGGAGTCATAAATGCTCTCCCCGATTGCCTTTGTAGACCCCTTAGGGCCATCATAAGCGCTGTCGTTCAGCCACTCATTTATAACGAACTCATATTCAGGAACCACCAGTTCGGCGATTTCCTTCCACTGAGACTCGTAAGGACGACGAATGTCCTGCATCTCAGAGAGACGGTGATCTAATTCCCTAGAGAGCTGTTCCTCATCTCGAACCATCGCCTGCTTCATAAAGCGCGATATAGACGAGTGAACGCCTTTTGGCTTTGTTTCTTCCGTAATTGGTCTTGCTGGCATTACCTAGTCAACCTCCCGGCCATCATCTCCTGAAAAGACTGCTGCCCGTCATCTTCAACCTCAGCTGACCCATCTGTCCAGTCGCGGCCAGCCTTATAAGGCCCGTTAGTGAGACCTCTGTCATTATCGAACATACCAGGATCGTATTGATTAGCAAACGTCGAGAGAAGCCCGTACCCCAAAGTATCCCATGCGTGGTCCTCTCCGCCGTCCTTAATGAGCTCTGGTCGGTAGTCGTCCATGACCAAGAGAGGGATGGTTCTTCTTAGGTTTATGCACTGCTCAGCTATCTGCAGAACTGGCTTTCCGTCGGAACATACCGTCTGTAGCACGTCCCTGATCTTCTCTCCTCGTGTCCGTCGGTCGCGGTTTCCTCGCTGCATAACCCATCCGGCAGCAGCCCAGTCGTCCGCAATGGTCTTCTCGTGCCCCGTCCTGTTGTAAATGGAAGGGTCAACTACCATCATGCGTACCCCTCGCTCCGTTGCATGACCCCACTCTTCCCTGGCTACTTCGGAAGCTGAACGAGAGAGTCCCATGTTCTTCCTCTTCAGGTCCGCTCCATACACCTCGCGCCACACAAAGATGTGCCCAATAGGATCCTTTGCGAAGTACAGAACGCAGTAAGGAGTAGACGATCCCCAGTCCAGAGCAGCCCATTTGGCCCAGTCCGAAGGAATGAAAGGGCGGTCACAAACATGGAACCGCTCATCGAACTCCGGATACGCCTGTCCAACGAATACTGACCAGTCGCCCTTGACGTAGGCCTCGCGTCTCGCCTGGTCCTTGATCGCGTAGAGAGCATCTCGATACTGGTTGTCCCTGTTCAGGTGCGGGTTGTCCTGGAGTAGAGACGGGATAAACACTCTCTTGCTGGCTTCCGCGTCGTCCGGCACGTCTTCGTCTAGGTCTGCATGGAATGGCGTCTCAGGAGGAACAGCCGGATCCATCACCTTCCACCGCTCTCGAACCCACCACATGCCCGGTCCGTCAGGGTTAGCCGTGGCGACCGACTGGCAGAACAGGTCAGCGTTCGTTGAGCGCAGCCGTGTCTGCAAGAACTCGTAAGGAGCCTCGTCGTGCCACCCCGTAACCTCATCCCAGAGGAGAAGCGAGTAAGCAGCGCCCTTATGGCCGAAGGCGTCCTCCATGTTGCGAAGGTATGTCATCTGTATGGTGCCCCCGTTCGGGAAGCGCCACATGCGGTCTCTGTCGTTCCACTTGCCGTCTAGCGGCATGTACATCTTCGTGGCCTGGTTCAGGATGTCTCTAAACTCGGGCGTCTCCTGTCGGAACATGCCCACGATAGCGTCTCGCCCAAACTCCATGACGTGCAGGTAGGCCATGGCGATCAGAAGGTGCGTCTTGCCGCCTCCTGGAGCACCGCCAAACAGAACTTCCTTGATCCTGTCGTCAGTGGTGTGCAGAACCTTGTCCTGCTGACTCAGCGTTTCCCCTGGTCTGGGCGGATTAGACGTCCATTCCCATGTAGGAGCGGAAGCTTCCCGGGTCATGGCCATCCCGGCAGCGTCGAATATTGTTCCTCTAGCTGGCATCGCTTGCCGGTACCGTTTCCAGAGTGCGCTTGCGAAGGTTCAGGCGGAACTCTTTAGCAGCTTCTCTTTCGCTATTGCCTGTATTCACAGGGACGTCGTCTGGAGCCTTGGCCGCCTCGATCAATCCCATGAACCCAGACAGGACCAAGAGCTTGTTGTAAATCTCAAAGGCCTTGTGCTGCGTCTTATAGTCAGGAACCTCTTCCCCTGACTCTGGATCTACTACGACTTTCCCGGACTTGTCTCTAACGGGAGCATCCAGGTGCTTCTTAAGACGATCAATGAAGTCAAGAAGTCCTAGGCCGCGAGTATCCATCGCAGCTACTAGACCCATGCCGAACTTGCGCTTGAACCAGCGCTTGTCCTCATTCGCCCGGTTTACGGCAGTCTGATCAGCGCATTGGTTGTCACCCGTCACCATGCGCCATGCGCGCTCTAAGGTGGTGGGACGGTCTGCCGTCTCCGTAAGCTGAATAATGAGCATCGCCCTCTCGATGCGATCGTGCACATCGGAAGGATGCTCGGCCGATACTACCTGAGGAGCGGGAGGTATATACCCGTTCCCACTCACTTCTTCGCTGTGGTGCTCTTCGCTCTTGGCTTCGTTAGGTTTTCTTCCCATCCGTGTATGTTTTCCCAGTGGAATTTGGCAATCACCTTGCCTTTCCTACGGAATATTATAGCCTTTGTGTCCTCGGTAACATCTTCGTCAGCTTCTATATGTGCCGGAGATCCGTGATCTCTATATACGATAAACTTTCTCATGGCTACCAATTCTGCACAATCTTTCAGTAGCGTGCAACTTTGCTGGAGGGGCTAGCAGTCCGGAGAGTCCAAAACCGCTGCCAGCCCCTTATACACCCCGGGACTTCCTGGGAAGGTAAGGTCGTGTAGTCCCGTCCAGCAAGTTTATTAAACACACACTTGCAGTAGTTTGCAAGGCCTGGTATAAAGTGCGGGAAAGGCCGACGGCAAAATTCAACACCGCCGCCGGCCACGACACCCCTGAAATGGAGGTAACATATGGGCATCGCCCCGCAAGACGCACAGTATCACGTTTTCCCCCACTTGGCAATTGAAGAGGCTCCAGATCCTCCAGTTCCTGAGGAAGTCAACTTGGCGACACTGGAGTGGATGCCGTACTACGGAGACAAGTTCCGAGACTCTGCGTTTGGTGCTACTGCCTCTCTTGCAGGGAAAGGCGCAGCTCACATGCTTTGGTGGCATGCCTTCAAGCAGCCCGGAGTGTGCCTTCCTAATGATGAGAGGATCTTAGCTCACGTTTGCGGCCTCAAGTGGACGGACAAAGAGTGGAAGGAAATCAAACACGAAGCCTTGGATCAATTCCAAATCTGCTCCAACGGTCGCCTCTACCATCCTTTCATATCTGAAGTGGCACTAGAGTCATGGTCTAAGAAGGATCGATACAGCGCGGCCGGAAAGAAGGCTGCTAAGGCTAGATGGGATGCGATGGCAATGCGATCGCATAGCGATGGCAATACGACCGCAATGCGATCTGATGCGATTCATGCCACAATACAAGACAATACAATACAAGACACTATAGAAGTACCTAAAGGTACTTTGTCGGGCACGAAGCCCCGACCACGTGAAAAAGCTCCGGTTAAGGAGATCATCGAGTACCTGAACCAGACTGCTGGTACTAACTTCAGTCCTTCCACAAAAGCCACGATCAACATGCTCAACGCCCGCTGGCAGGAGAGCAAGAACATCAAGCGCTACAAGCTGGTGATTGACTACCTGTGCTCCAAGTGGCTCAAAGATGATCAGATGGCCGGGTATCTACGCCCGGCTACCATTTTCCAAGCAAGCAAGTTCGAAGGATACGCAGAGGACGGAATCAGGTGGGCCGATAAGACCGGATACACCCAGGAGGATCAAGAATGAAAACACTAGCACCCATGAAGAAGATCGGAGAGGATCTGGTTAGGTCTTGCTCAAAAAGATACATGCAATATCTCGCCAGGAACCACGGGCCCTTGCCGCCTAAGGTGGTGGAGCTTTTCCACATACAGAGCTACGGAGGGATGTGCCCAAGGTGCGGAACCTTCTGGAAGGAAACTATGCTCGACAATCGCTTTGCCTCGTATTCGTATTACAAGCCGGCCTGCGAGTGCTACAAGCCCTGCCCCGGCATAGACCAGGTATTCACCTACGGAAGCAAGCCAACAAGGAGGCATCACGTCAAAAAGGCATGCGGTCATCCATCTTTCATAGAGCAAGAGCTGTTCTTCCGAATGGAGTGCGACGGTTGTCACATAGAGATGGAGTCCTGGAAGACGTACGAGAATCAGTCTTCGCAAGCGCCGAGCAGTAAGGCTAGTCAGAAATATTCCTAAAGAGTCTCGACTACTCGTTCCTTTTAGCCGATACTGTAGATTGGTCCCAATACAGCGACATACCCAACAGCTAGGGACCAGGCTTGTAAGAGGACCGGATATCCTCGTTGAGGCTCTACTGGTCCACTTTTCGACGTAGCCTCCCCATATCTGGGGATGCCTTAATGGGCTACGCCGTCTGGCGATCTTCTTCCCCTAGAAGGTCGCCTTTTTTGTTAAAAGAAAAGGGCCGCAACTGGCAAAACCAATAAACCAGCTACGACCCTAGGCCAACCGCCTAAATCACTTTAAGCGTTATTCGTCTTCTTTCTTACCGGCCTGCAATCTCATCATGTTCTCATGCGTTGATGCAGGAATCGTAGGTGGCGGTGGATCTGTAGCCACTTGACCAGCAAGTGTCATCAACCCTCCAACACCGATACCAACTAGCAGCGCAAGAATCTCATTAGAGATTGAGTTCTCAATGAGTCCGATGAGCATGACGCCGAAGATGACCGTTACAACGGCCGTCAGCAGCGCCAAGATAATGACATTCGGTCTTATCTTGTCCCTCATAGTAGTCGACATTCCCTATCCTCCTGGAAGCTGTAACGCCTCCGTAATTGAGTCTAGCCGCTCCATGGCGGCATCGAGCTGAACCTGCAATGAATCCATTGCCTCGGCTCGCTCTTTATCAATCTTTGCCCATTCGGCGGCTTTTGCCAACCACCCGTCGATCTCGTTGTTTTTTAGTTCTAGTAGTTCTGTAAGGTTGTTTATAGCGATAGAGGTCTTCCCTACTTCTTGAAGCATGGCCTCTAGGCGCTCTAGTTGCGTTGTCACTGATGTAATCGATAGGACGATAGTAGAGATAATCGTCTCTGGAATCGATATGGAAGGAGCTGGAGGAGTGTATGTATTACTTCCAGGCCCCAGCGGTATGGATCCGCTGATTGTAGTCCCTGCCAGGGCATCGGCTATGTTTCCTGTGCCGCTAGTTCCTAGGGCAGACCCGAGGGTTGCCTTCACGTCCGCCCCGCCTAGGGCAAAAACGTTCATGGCAAGTCCGGAAAGACCAGCAACCAGGGCAAACGACACAGCAGACGTAATCTTCTTCACGATATCTCCTAGTAGACCCTTAGTAGCACTGGGTCGCTTCATTTCTAAAGGCATGAGCCCATAAAAAGGCCCCCGGCAAGTGAGGTACAGCCGGGGGCCCAACCCAAAAGGAGATTGCGCCGGCCAATGGTGGTGGTCCGACGTAACGGATTGATGCTAGGAGATCGAATGGTCCAACGCAACCCCTTACCTCACTGGGCTCCTTGGGTTAAAGACCCCCAGGGAGCTGATGGTGGCAGGATTCCCCGGGGATCTGTCTAAAGAGTAACAATCAGGAAGGTAAACCGGCCAAGATAACCTGTCAACCCCCTGTATATTTGCTAGAAGATCCAGTTCCACACGTCTTTCAGGAGGTGAACGATCAGATATACCGAAACGATTGCCGAGACTATGAAGAGTGCTGCGCAGAGAAGGTTCACGAGGCTGCTCCCCAGCCATCCGAGCAGGCATCCGAGCAGCTTTGTCATTGATCTGGGTCTTTATCTTTTTTAAATCGGGGTCCGCCCCAGTTATGAGTCATAGCTTCAGATCCTGGGTCGCCTTCTGGTCTGACGTGATCCATAGATCTACCTGTAGCGCCTTTCATACTTCCGGAGGGTGGTGAGACTAGGCGATTGCCTAATCCTGAGACGACGACTTCAATTCCTGAGTCGATACATGTTCTGCAAGTACCCCACATGTAGGCCCCGTCGACCATTCCGATATCCATTTCCTCGTTTAGAGGGACATCTGTAGCGCAGATCTTCTGACAATCTCTACATCTGTACCATTGCCGCGGTGGACCTCCGGCAAGCACATACAACGGTGAGAAAGCAGGGGCTTCCAGCCTCACAACCCGCCCATCCTCAATCATTCGCTGTAAATGATGCCGTACCGTCCTATCTCCTACTCTATGAGTCTTCTGAGCTTCCTCCCATATCTGACGAAACGTCATAGGAACCCCAGTTTCCATAGCAGCAACTACAGCCGTCATCTGCACAGTCCCATGACTGCCAACTATCGTCCTGGGTACGTTCGGATCAATATCTTTACCGACGTTATCAAACCCATGACTGTTTAAATTATCTCGATCCCTCTTCTGTTTGTTAGGGAAGACCTTCTTATAGCCCATAAATCGGCTAACTCTACTACTATTTGCAACCTCCCGGCAACGACGGCAATCATCCATCTAGACATTCAAGATCTGAGCCTCCGTACATTCCTCCCATACGCGCCTCACCCCCCTTGACAAGCCTTTTCGCTCTACCCCCTCATACTCCCCCATCGGCACGTACCTACTACCTCTATCTATTTGCTGCATATCCATTTTCCGTTACAGCTGCAAGCCACAGGCGCGCGAGCGGGTCCCCTCTCCTCTATAATCCTTATCCCCCAGCCCCAGTATTTCGGGGGGCGGGAGATCGCAGGGGGTCCCTGGAGCATATAGCTAACCTCATGGGAAAAACTCAACACACAAAACAAACTTCGGACATAGGTAGGGGGCAACCCCTTCGGGGTGTGCTGGTCACGCGAATAAGACTAGTTATCCACAAGCAGATGCGATAGCTACGGGCTGTGGTATGGTGGGCATAGATAGACGACGACGAACCAAGAGGAATGAGATGAGGACGAAGCAACGGAGTGAGGAAGTAATGAAGGGTAGGATGTGCTAATGGAATCTGTATGGACCTTCATAGCGCTAGGGATAGTGGCGATGATTACAGTGCTACAGTCTTGCGGTGCGGTATGAGCGTATACAACAAGAAGAACGAAGCCTACGAATACCTAGAGTCCTACGAGGAAGCCATCACGGGGACGTGGGACAAGAGGGACAAGAGTGCGGGCAAGCTGATACAACGAAGCGAAGCAGAGCCACCCGACTACTACGAGGATGACTGGCAGCGATACCAACAAGAAGCCACGAAGACAGCGCTGCACGTCAATACAGATCACCCAGTAGTCTACCCGACGCTCGGCCTAGCCAACGAGGCAGGAGAAGTAGCGGGCAAGATCAAGAAGATCTTTAGGGATAAGAAAGGAAAGTTCACTAACGAAGACCTCACAGCTCTCAAGTATGAGCTCGGGGATGTCCTGTGGTACTTGAGCCAAGTGTGCACAGCGCTAGACCTAGACCTCGGAGATGTGGCCGAAGCTAACCTAAAGAAGCTCTTCTCCCGCAAGGCTAGAGGAAAACTCCAAGGCGACGGGGATAAGCGCTAAAGTTCTCTCATAAGCCCACCGATACTATTGACATATGCCAAGTGGTGGTATAATGTGATCAAGAGTAACAAGATGGTGGGGGTAAGCGATGTTGGACTTGGAATCCAAAAAGGCCGTAACGCGCATACATAACGGTATCCGTTGGGATATCAGGCATGTAGAGGATCGTGTGTGGCTATCACGTTCAACCATAGACAAGAAACATCCAGGCGAGTGGATTCCGACTCAGGAGTCAGTCGTTGAGTATCTAGACGGGCAGTGGCTTCTAACCACGTGGAGCATCCTCTCGGACTTCCCTGCTCGCGCAATATACTACACAACCTTCCGTGAAGCCTTGGCAGAAGCTAAGGCACACGTAGACCTACAGGTATGAGGAGATAACATGGCTACAGAGGTTGACTCAGTCGTTCGCGCAACAGTAGACGGCGTCCCGAAGGTGACGATCACGCTGTCCCAAAGGGCTCAGTACGCTGCCAACTTTGAATCAAGAGACACGATAGTGTTCTCTTTCCACGCACATCCGCTTGGACGAGAAGACGTTGACATCAACCGCGCATGGAATCAGCTCAGGCTATTTGCCGGATCCATCGCTCCGATAGCCGTGCGGGAATGCGATCAGAGCGCCATGACGCTTACGTTGGCAGACGATGACCCTCGCATAACTGGCGTAGGTGATCCTACACAAGGACCGGTGGACGAATGACTCATAGCGAATCGATTGGACGAATGACTCCTCTCCTGCCGCCTGACGGCATAGATGAGTGGACGCAGGGTAACGACGGTATCTCCCTGCTCTATGGTGAATTCTCAATCATGCAGTACTCCAATCTCTGGGAGGCCTGGTATCAGGACATCCAGATCGGAGAGCACCCAACTTTCCGCAGTGCGCGTGACGCATGTCAGGAAGTAGGAAGAGCGCTGCGAAATGCTCGGCGACACGGAATAATAGTAGACACCGAAATAGAACCAGCAGACCCAGAACCAATAACACAAAAGGAGATGAGTTAGATGGCGGATCATACGAAGAACGGTAACGGTAACGGGAACGGAAACGGAAAGAGCGTTACTCTAGGTGGTATGAAGTTACCGATAGCAGTAATTGGCGTCATCGTTGTTCAGGCCTTTGGTATCATTTGGTACGTAGCTAACCTGGACTCGACTGTGAAGAACATGCAGCAGAACGTCACTCAGATGCAGGAGGCTGCCACCACGGTGGATGTGGCTGTAATGCAGACAGATATCGTCAACCTGAAAGACAAGATCATGATGATGGATGAGATGCACGGGGAGAAGTTTGATCCTCAGCCTCTAGAGAATGACATCGATGCGCTAGACGAAGAGCTACACGCGGCTGTCGAGAAGCTACAGGCTAAGGCCGAGGCCGATTCTAGGAGAGTGGAGACCCAGATGGACTTCCGCATCATGGATCTCACCGACACCCTCGACCAGAAGACAGAGGAATCACGCCACGAGTTGAACAACCTGTCTCTACAGGTAGGAGAGATTCGGTCGTACGTCGACATGCGTGCCGGAGAAGCAGAGAGCAGTGCGCGAACGCGCGTGGAAGAACTCGAAGGTAACATCGCCTGGCAACTCGAAGAGCAAGAGAATGAGCTTGAGTACAAGGTCGACGAGATGAACATGCACATCGAGAACACGCGCATAGGCTTAGAAGAAGGGCTCTCCAACATACGGATGAATGCCGTACATGAAGAGCGCCTGAATGCTCGTATCCAAGAGATCGATGGCTTCATCAACTACAAGGTGGATGAGATCCGCAACGAGC
>VTLG01006589.1_pt1 | contig 12711 bp, 19 predicted proteins | sample 4694571 | NCBI WGS metagenome assembly VTLG01 (sample SAMN12604809, study PRJNA352737) | marine metagenome | biome: ENVO:00000447; feature: ENVO:00000209|ENVO:00000569|ENVO:01000036; material: ENVO:00002151; isolation source: viral sequences binned using virsorter ... | reverse complement strand
TAATATGATAGAACATTTTAAAAAGTTTGATGGTGACGATAAGAAAAATCTATTGCCATTATCATTTAGTCAATTAAGCGAATTTGCCTTTCAGCGAGAAAGATGGGCTTTAAAAAGATTATTTGGCTATCAGTTTCCAAGTTCACCAGCTATGGAAAGGGGAAAGGCAGTAGAAAGTGGGCTACATTTATGGCTAACTGGTGTTAATTTTGACGAAGTTGTTGAAAGAATGTTAGCTGAATATGATGGTTTTTGTGTTTTGCTGGATAGCCCTAAAGTTCCAGAGGAAAGAGAAAACCTAGTGCCTTTATTAAAAGAGGGGGTGCAAAGGTTTAAAGACTATGCTTTTCAATGGGAATTATTAGATTTTCAGAAAAAAGTAGAATTAGAATTATCTGGAATACCTTTTGTTGGATATACAGATTTTCATTTTGAAGATAAAAAAACCAAAGAAGATTTTTTTATAGATTTAAAAACTACTTTAAGAAAACCTAATGGCATATCAAATAGTCATGCTATGCAACAATCTATTTACCATAAAGGCACTAATGCAAAACAATTATTATGGTATTTAGTCAATAAAAAATCAGGTTCAGAGTTTTATGAATTTGGTTTAGGTGATTATAAAAGACCGATGCAAATTTGCGAACACATTATTTTAGTTATGAAAAACTTTATGGAAAAAGTTGATACTTTAGATGATGTAAGAAATGCCCTGATTCCTAATCCTGACGATTGGATATGGAAAGAACAAGCAGTTTATACTGCAAGAAAAGAAGTTTGGGGATATTAAACCAAAAAACCCCTTTAGGTTTTATCTTAAAGGGGTTATAACATAAACAAATTAAATTGGAGTTAATAATGTTTATAGATGAAAATTCAAAACCAAAAGAAAAATTAAAAGCTTGGTATCTTTTCACAGAAGATTTTGTTGCTGGAACTCAACATTTAACTAATGAAGAAATTGGTGTTTATATTCGTTTACTTTGTTGGAACTGGAACAAGAGGTGTCGTGGCATACCATGCGATAGTATGACACAGTATAGAATAGCAAATTGCATTACTGATACAGAAAAAAAGTCATGTGATGAAATTATTCAACAGTTTTTTATTCAGGTTAATAATCATTTTCAAAATGAAAGACAATTACAAGAATATCTGTATATACACAAAAGAATAGAAGCATCAAAGCTAAATGGAAAGCTTGGTGGTAGACCAAAAAAACCTAGACTAGAACCTAGAACAAACCCCCCTACCACTACCACTACCTCTACCACTACTAAAACCAAGAATACTTATAATGCTCTTTTTAATACTTTTTGGGATAAGGTAGGGAATAAAGTAAGTAAGGGAACTGCAGAAAAGAATTATATTAAGTTAGATGAAGAATGGATTAATAAACCTCAAGATTTAGCGATTATGTATAATAAATATTTTGATACAGTAGAAGATAAAAAATTTGCCAAACAACCAGCTTTCTGGTTATCAGCCAGAAAATATGAAGATGAAGAACCATCTAATAACACAGAAAGAGTTGATATGTACCATTTAAGATTAAAAGGGTTTAAGGAAGTTATAGAAAGTAAAACTTTAAAGAGTTTTATCAGTACAACTGCAAGAGCAAACCCAGCAGATGTTCAAAGGGCGATACAAGAGGGGGAGTTTACAAGAGAAGAAGCTGAAAAATATTTAGATATGAAAGGTTGGGTATGATGAAAAAAGTAAGGATTACACTTACAATTCCACAAGTACAAACTATAATAAGGGCATTAGATGAAATGAAAATATCTATATTAACAGACAATGATGGCTCTGTTCCAGAATTTGATAAAGCTACATTTTATATGGGTCAAAGGTTAGAAAATAAACTTCGTGAGGGAACAAATGAAAATTAAAAACATAGATATTAATAAGGTTATCCCCTATCATAATAACCCCAGAAAAGACCAAGCAGTAGATAAGGTTGCTAGTTCTATTAATGAATATGGGTTTCAACAACCTATTGTTGTTGATGCTAAAATGACAATTATTGTAGGGCATACAAGGTTATTAGCATCAAGGAAACTTGGTTTAAAAAAAGTACCGATTGCAATAGCTGATTTAGATGAAAACAAAGCAAAAGCTTATAGAATTGCTGATAACAGATTAAATGAGGATAGCGAATGGGATTGGGATTTATTAAAAATGGAATTATCAGGAATAGATGATTTATTAGACAAAACTGGTTTTGAAGAAAATGAATTAAATAAAATTTTAGAAGAACCAGAACAAATAGAGGAAGCAGATATTCAGTTTTCGGAAGAAATAGGAGAATCAAATAATTATGTCGTTTTAGTATTTAAAAATGATTTAGATTGGCTATCTGCTCAAACACATTTTGATTTAAAAAGTGTAAACAGTAAAAGACAAAACCAAAAAGCATGGAGCAAGGGAATAGGCAGAGTTATAGATGGTGGACAATATTTAACGGATTTAAACCAATGAAATTTATATCTCCAAGTTACAAAAGGGCAAATTCAGTAAAAACCCATAAATTAATAAAAAACTTAACTTATGCAGTTCACGAATTTGAAGAAAAAGAATATAAAAAAGCTGGATATGATGTTTTGGTTTTACCTGATGCAACAAGAGGTAACATTCCTAATGTAAGAAACTGGATTTTAGACCAAAAACTAAATGATGTAATAATATTTATAGATGATGATATTGAAGCATTTAATTATTGGCAATATTGCAAACAAATAAAATTAAAAGACGAACAATTACAAGAGCATATAGAAAGTATGTTAGAGGTTGCTTTAAGTTGGGGAGTTTGTTTATTTGGTGTTAATCCAGCATCAGACAAAGGTTCTTACAGAGAATATACACCATTTAGCACAACAAGTTATATTTCGTGCTCATTTCAGGGGTTAATAAATTGCAAATATCGGTATGATGCCAAATTACCTTTAAAAGAAGATTATGATTTGTGCATACAAATATGTAATGAAGAAAGGCAAATATTAAGATTTAACCAATATTCATTAAGAAAAAAAGACCATGCTAATTTAGGTGGTTGTGCAGATTATAGAACAAAGAAAAAAGAAGAAGAACAATTTAAGTTATTACAAAAGAAATGGGGAAGTCAGATAGTAAAAAAAGATAGTAATAGTAAAGGGTGGGATTTAAACCCAGTAATTAAAGTGCCTATTAATGGGGTGTAAAGGTATCAGGGCAACAGTTTACCCCTACCCCAGCCCTCTTAAATCAACTTTATTTAATAGGTTTTTTAGAAAAAAGTAGCTTTTACACAAAATAATAGATAAATTCAAAATACCTAAACAAAAGGGTAAAATAGGAATGGCTAGACCAAAAAAGTATCAAATAGATACAAAGCAATTAATGAATTTAGCAAAATTAGGTTGTACCAATATAGAAATGGCTGATTTTTTCGGTTGTTCTCCAGACTTATTAGAAAAGAGTTATTCGGAATTTCTGACAAAAGGGAGAGCAGAGCAAAAAATGAGGTTAAGACAACTTCAATGGAGGGCTTGTGAAAATGGTAATGTTACAATGTTAATTTTTCTAGGAAAGAATATGCTAGGGCAACAAGACAGATTAGAAGAAAACCAATTAGAAGAACCTTTAATCTGGTCAAATGATTAATGCCACTAACCCAGCCACAAACTACTGTCATAAATTCAGGTGCAAGGTTCAGGGTATTAGTAACTGGAAGAAGATTTGGAAAAACCTATCTGGCAATCAATGAAATAGCAAAATTTGCATCACAACCTAACAAAAAAGTCTGGTATGTTGCACCAACTTATAGACAAGCTAAAACAATATGCTGGTCTGAATTAAAAGATAAGTTAATTAAACATAAATGGGTTAAGGGAATTAACCACAGTGATTTAACAATTACATTAAGAAATAAATCAACGATTACATTAAGGGGAAGCGAAAATTTTGATGCTTTGCGAGGTGTTGGTTTAGACATGGTAATATTTGACGAATTTTCAGATATAAATAAAGAAGCTTGGTATGAAGTATTAAGACCAACATTATCTGATACAAATGGTCATGCTTTATTTTGTGGTAGTCCAAGAGGTTTCGGAAACTGGTCTTATGAATTATTTAAAATGGGAGAAACAAATAAAGAATGGGAAAGTTTTAAATATACTACTTTAGAGGGTGGTCAAGTTCCTGATACAGAAATAGAACAAGCAAAACAAGATTTAGATATAAGAACATTCCAGCAAGAATATGAAGCGACATTTGTTAATTATTCTGGTATGATATATTATAATTTTAGTAGGGCTGATAATTTAATTGATAAATATAATAAAAATAGTTTAGTTTTACATATAGGATTGGACTTTAATGTAGACCCAATGTGTGCAGTTGTTTCGGTAATTGAAAATGAAAAAGTGATAGTAATTGACGAGATACAAATATATTCATCTAATACTAACGAAATGTGTGAAGAAATAAACAATAGATACAAAGATAAAAAAATAGTGGTTTATCCTGACCCAAGTGCAAGACAAAGAAAAACTTCTGCTGGTGGTTTAACTGATTTAGCAATTTTAAAAAACTTTGGTTTGGAGGTAAAGTGCAGAAATACTGCACCTTTGGTTAGGGATAGGATAAATTCAGTAAATGCAAAATTAAAAAATGTTGCTGGAAAAAATAATTTGTTTATCCTTAATAGTTGCAAAAATGTTATTAAAAGCATAGAAAGACAGATATACAAAGAGGGAACACACATACCTGATAAAGATAGTGGGTTTGACCACATGAATGATGCTTTAGGTTATTTGATAGAATTTAATTTTCCTATTAAAAGGAATTTTACCCCAACTGCTCAAAAGAGGTGGAGCTAATGAACAGAGAAGAACTACAACAAAAACATGATTTATGGCAATCTAACATAGCTAACTGGGAGTTTTATATTCGCAGTTATTTAGGTGGAAATGATTATAAAAATGGCTATTACTTACATAGATATATTTTAGAAAGTCCTGAAGAATATGATGCAAGAGTAAGGCACACACCTTTAGACAATCATTGCAAAAATGTAGTTCAAATATATACAAGCTTTCTTTGGAGAGTGCCACCAACAAGAGATTATGGAAATTTAGACAATGACCCACAATTATTATCATTTATAAAAGATGCTGATTTAGATGGTCGTTCATTTAATACTGTAATGAGGGAAGTACAGATGAATGCCAGTATTTATGGAAATTGCTGGGTTGTAGTGGATAAACCTCAAACAAATGCAAAAACTAAAGCAGAAGAATTAGAACAAGATATTAGACCTTATGTTTCAATATATACACCAGAAAATGTTGTTAACTGGAATTATAGTAGAGCATCAAGTGGCAGATTTTATTTAGATTATTTGGTTATAGTTGAAGATATAAATGCAGAAAGAGCCATTTTAAAAGTGTTTACAGAAGAAACAATAAGCACTTATGAGGTTGAAGAATATGAAAAAGAAGTAAAAACTGGTGGAAGTAGGTTAATAGAAGAAATACCAAATCCTATTGGTGTTATTCCAGCAGTAAATGTTTATAATTTACGAGGACATAAAAGACCTATTGGCATAAGTGATTTATCTGATGTTGCTCATTTACAACAATCTATTTACAACGATTATTCAGAAAAAGAGCAATTAATAAGATTGGCAAACCACCCAAGTTTAGTAAAGACACCAAATGTTGAAGCTAGTGCTGGTGCTGGTTCAATAATTGAAATACCAGAGGATTTAGATGCACAATTAAGACCATATATAATTCAACCTAGTGGACAAAACCTAGATGGAATTATGAAGTGCATACATAACAAAGTTGATGCTATTGATAGAATAACACACATGGGTTCAGTAAGAGCAACTGGTTCACAAATAGCCAGTGGGATTGCCTTACAAACTGAATTTCAGTTATTAAATGCAAGATTATCGGAAAAAGCTGATTATTTAGAAAATGCAGAGGAACATATATGGTCATTATTTGCTCAATGGTTAAATAAGGATTTTGATGGCACAATTAATTATCCAGATACTTTTGATATAAGGGATTGGGCGAATGATATGCAGTATTTACAAATGGCAAAAGCTAGTGGAGTTAAATCAGAAACTTTTAACAAAGAATTAGATAAACAAATAGCTGATGCAGTTATTGATAATGATGAAGCTATTAAAACCATAAATGATGAAATAGATAGTGCAAGAACTGTAATAGGACAATTTAGAACAACAGAAGTAGAGGGACAAACAGTTGAAGAAGAGACGTAGAGTTCCAAAAGATAAAAAAACAAAAATACCTAAAAAATATCTTTCAGGTTTAAAAGGTGCGAAAAGAAGTAGAAGAGCAAGTTTATTAAAACAAGTTAGTTCTTTATATAAGAGTGGTGCTAAAATACCTTTATCATTGTTAAAAAGTAGGACAAAAGCATAATGGCGAGTAAATTTAGAAAACCTTTATCTGCATCAACATTAAAAACATTAAAAGCTAAAGCAAAAAAAACTAAATTGTTTAGTTTAGCTGATTTAAAAGCATCATTTAGAAGAGGGCAAGGTGCTTTTCTTTCAGGTGGTAGCAGACCCAGAATGTCAATGAATGCTTGGGCTATGGCAAGAGTAAATAAACTGATAAGTCGTGGTAGGTCAGGTTCATTTGATAAAGATATTATAAAAAGAGCAGTTAAAAGGAAAAAGAAATGACATGGTTTTATTTGTCTTTATCTAAATTTTTTAACAAAATAGGCAATCATTTTTACATGAAACATTGTGAATTAATTAGGAAAAAAAGATGAAACTATGTGAAAAATGTAAATGTGTACTAAAAAAAACAGAATTAAAAAATATTTATAAATGTATTTTATGTAAATCTACAGTAGAGTTTAAAGATGGCTGAATATCAGGGAAAAAAAGTAAAGCTTAATAAACCATTTAGATTATCTACTACAGAATCTAAACGAAAAAAATTTGGTGTTTATGTAAAAAATAAATCTTCAGGGAAAATTAAAAAAGTAACTTTTGGTGCAAGGGGTATGAGTATTAAAAAGAATATTCCAGCTAGACAAAAATCCTTTTTAGCTAGAATGGGTGGGGTGCTAAAAGAGGTTAAAGGTCAGAAAACATTATCACCAGCATATTGGTCTATAAGGGCTTGGAAAAAGAATTTTCCATTATAATGAATGTCAAGAATATTAGAAAAATTAGCTGACCAGCATGAAGAACGTATAATAAACGTATTATATCAATTAGAAGAAGATGTAATAAAGGAAGTTACAAGGGCTACAAAAGGTCAACTTGTATCACAAAGACTAGCAATCCAATTAAGACCACAAATAAAAAAAGCTATTGAAGATAACTTTCTTAATGAAGCTGATTTAATAATAAATGATGAATATAATAAAATAGCAAAAGAAGTGCTAGATACTTTTGGCAAAATGCCAATTCCTAATAAATTTAAAAACCTAACCGAAGTTAATTTGCAAACAATAAATGCTTTAAAATATCAAAGTTTTTCAGGGTTTGAAGATATTGCAGAAAGATTTTTAAAAGTTATTAATGACGAGGTTTATCAAAGCACAATAGCTGGTAGACCTTTTGAAGATATGGTTGGCAATATTCGTTCACATATTAATGGGGTTTATAAGAAGTCAAACATCAATGAAATTAATGAATTAGTTGATTTTGTTAATGAAAACAAATTTGATAGCACAAAAAAACTACAAGTGGAAGAAGCAGTTAAAAAATTACATACTCAATATGCCAGTGATAGGGCTGGAAATAATTTAAGAAAGTATGCTGGTCAGATAGCACATGACAGTGTGATGCAATTTCATGGTCAATTTACAGTTTCAAAGGCAAAAGAAGCTGGTTTAAATCATTTTACTTATACTGGAACTTTGGTCAGGGATAGTAGAGAGTTTTGTGTCAATATGTTAAATAAAACCCTTACAGAAAAACAAATTAGGGATATGTGGAGAAATAGAAGTTGGGGTGGCAAATCTACTGGAGACCCTTTTATAGTTAGAGGTGGTTATAGATGCAGACATACTTGGATTCCAACAGACCCAGCATGGCTAGAAGAAACTGTTGATGATTTACCAACTATTGAAGAATTACCCCCACCAGTAAGTCCACCAGAGCCAAAAAAACCAGTAGTTTCGGTGGCAGATATTTCATTAGGTGCATTATTAAATAGGGGTAGCAAGGCAACAAGAAGTGCTTACGATAAAGATTTTAATTCACAATTAACAGACCAGCAAAAAGTAATCGTAAATAAATTAGAAAAACCTAGCATAGTTAAAAATTCAAAAAAGGGAGTTTATTATGCTGGAAGTCGTGAATTAAGGGCTGAATTAAATGCAAAAGACGGAGAAGTAAAGAGTTTTGTAATAGCACATGAATATGGACATCATATTGATTATGTATCTAATAAAAGTTTTTCTATTGCATGGTCAGAATCTAATCAGGGTTTTAAAGATGCAATTAATAAAGACAGAAGAAGATTTGATGGCGAAAATTGGAAAGATTTAACTGGAAAATACCCTGATGGCTATTTTGTTATTTCAGAAAAAGGTTATGACAGTTTGCATAAAAAAATAGGAAAAAAGAAAAATGTAAAAGTATATAGTAAAATTAACCCTGAAAGATTATTGACCGAATATGAAACAACAGTTTTACATAATGATGGTTTTGGCGAATTAAGTGATATAATAGATGCTTTGGCAAGGGGACATTTTCAAAGGGCATATAACACATGGGGGCATGGAGTAAAGTATTATACTAGAAATGGTAGTATAGAAAAAGAAATATTTGCTAACTTATTTGCAGTAAGACATAACAAAAAAGCTTATGCAGTAGCAAAAGATATAATACCAAATACAGTTAAAGAATTTGAAAAAAGATTAGATGAATTAGAAAAATTATAGGAGAATAAATGTCATTATTAGAAAAAGAAAGATTGGATAAACTTCAAAAAGCAAGAACACCAAGTGAGTTTTATAATTTATATCGTGAAGTTTTTGGCAAGGAGTTTCCAATAGTTGATACATTAGACCCAGAAGAAAAAATGGAGTTACTCATTGATGCAATAGAAACAAATAAAGCAGTAAAAGGGATAAAATTAGGGGTAGGAACTAATATCTAGTAATTAAAAAGAAAATTTGCTATAAAGAAACTACAATTATGGAGAATTGAATGGAAGAGCAAAAAGTAGAGCAAACAACTGAAGAAAATACAGTTGTAGAAACACCAGCAGAACCAGAAAAGGCAAAAGAACGATTATTTACTCAAGACGAGTTAAATGAAAGAGTTGATATTAGAGTGAAAAGGGAACAATCTTCTATAAATAAAAAGCTGGGTGTAGAAAATTTAGATGATGCAATAAATTTAGTAAAAACTCAAAAAGAAACCGAAGAAAAACAAAAAATACAAAAAGGCGAGTTTGAAGAAATACTTAAAAGCAAAACTCAAGAATGGAATCAGGAAAAAGTAACTTTAGAAAATCAACTTAAAGATATTAAAATAAATAAATCTTTATTAAGTTCTGCTTCTAAAAATCGTGCAATTAATCCTGACCAAGTGGTTGAGTTATTAAATAAGAATATAAAGTTAAATGAAAGTGGAAATGTAGAAATTCTTGATAAAAGTGGAATAGTACGATACAACAAGATGGGTGAACTTTTGACTACTGACGAATTAGTGCAAGAGTTTTTGACACAAAACCCTCACTTTGTTACTGCCAGTCCTAGTGGTAGTGGCTCGGTGTCAAATGTGGTTAGGGGTGAACTCAACACCAGTTTCAATATTGAGGATTTAGATATGAATAATCCAAAAGACAGAGAACGATATGCAGAATACAGAAAGCAAAGAAGTTCGCAACCTTATGTGATTAATTCAAAAGCTTAATTTGTTTTATTTATAAGGAGTTAGAAACATGGCAAATGAGACAACCAGTTCAACCATTTCGGAACTATATACCGAGATAGTTGCAGAAGCATTATTCGTTGCTAATGAGCAATCTATAATGAGAAATTTGGTCAAAAACTTTACTATAGCTGGAGGTGGTAAATCTGTTGAAGTACCTATTTATGCAACAGTATCAGCATCAGCAGTAAGTGAAGCATCAGACCTATCCAATACGGCAGTTAATCCAACTTCAGCGACTATTACTGCATCAGAAGTTGGTATTATGACAACATTAACTGATTTAGCTAGAAATTCAGCATCAAGAAATGTTGCTGGAGATATTGGAAAGTTATTTGGAGAAGCAATAGCCAAGAAAATGGACACAGACCTAATCGCTTTATTTGATGGTTTTTCCACAAGTATCGGTGGTGGTGGAACTGAATTGACTGTGGATAACATTTTTAAAGCAGTGGCAACATTAAGACAAGCTAATGTACCAATGCCTTATTATGGTGTTTTTAATCCAAAAGTTATTTATAATGTGAAGAAGTCACTAACAAATACTTTTGTTAACCCAAATGGTGGCGATTTACAAAATGAAGCTATGAGAACTGGCTTTATTGGTAACATTGCTGGGGTTCAAATATTTGAATCTTCTCATGTAGATGGCACAACTGATACAGATAACTGTAAAGGTGGCATATTCTCACAAGATGCTTTGGGTTTAGCTATGATGCAAGACCTGAAGTTAGAAACTCAAAGAGATGCTTCATTAAGAGCAGATGAAATTGTAGCTACTGCCGTTTATGGTGTTGGCGAACTTCATGATTCTTATGGCATTGAGATGCTAAACGAGTCTGTTATTAACTAACAAACAATTTAAAGGGTGGGAAACCACCCTTTTTATTAGGGGATTAAAATGAGTATGATTAAATTAGAAAGAAATGGTAAAATTATTGAAAGGTCAAAAGCTGATTATGAAGCCAATAAGTCAAGATATGATTTTAGAGGTTTTACAATAGCTTCTGATAAACCAGCAAAAGAAAAAAAGGTTGAGCCAGTAGCTGAGCAACCAAAAGACCAAACAGTAGTTGAAGAAGATTTAAGTTCTGAATGGGTAGAAGATAAACCTAAAGAAGAACCAAAAAAGAAAGCTAAATAATGGCTACTACAGAATTTGCAGTTGCTAATAGTAACTTACAAAAAATACAACCTGATATATTAGGTTTTGGTGTTGCAGACTTTGGAGACCAATTACAATTTGCTGAAAATGATGTTTTAAGAAGAATTAGAGAGGAATGGTGGGAAAGATATAGGCATCAGGTAAGATACAAAGACATTACAAAGGTTACATCAGTTGAAATGACCAGTAGCAAACTAACTAATGCTCAATGGACACAATCAGTTGTTTATTTAGCTTTATGGAAATATGTTTATCCTATTTTGACTAAATGGCGAGACCCTGATACTGGCGAGGGCAAAGATGCTTTTCAGGTTCAAAGTGATTTTTACAGAGATAGGTATGAAGAAGAATTTCAAGCTATTTTAAGAGATGGTGTAGAATATGACGAAGATGGGGGTGGCTCAGTAAGTGATAGTGAAAAAGAGCCAATCCATCATTTAAGATTAGTGAGATAATGGAAGTAAAAGTTAATATAAATAATATTGAAGTTATCAAAGAATTAAAAAAAATATCAAGGAAACAAAGGTCTGCGATAGATACTGCACTAAAAAAGGTTTCTAATATGGCTTTATTAATGATTACAAGGCGAACTCAAGCTGGAAAGTTGCCTGATGGTGGTCAAATGAGGGGATATGCACAAAGCACTGTCAGAAGCCGAAAAAAGAGGGGTAGACAAACTGGTTTTGTAGACCTTACTGATACTGGAAAGATGTTTAGAAGTTTAGATTTTAAAACTGGTGGTTTAAAAAGCACATTATTCTTTTCAAATATGGAAAGAGCAAAAATAGCATCTTACCACGATACTTTTGGGGTAGGGAGACAGAAAGTAACAAGACCTTTTTTCTCAATAGGCAATAAAGAAGAAATTAAAATACAAAAAGAATTTTCACAAACTTATTTTAAAGCATTAAGAATATGAGCAAAAGAGAAAACATAGCAAGTGATATAATTACTAAACTTGATGCAGTTAGTAGTCCAATAGAGTTTAAAAAACTAACTAGAGAGCCATTTGAAGTTGAAGAATTAGCAGATGCACAGTTTCCAGCTATGTTTATACAATCAGGAGATGAAACAAGAGAAATTTCTAGCATGGGTGCTACTGGTTCTGGTACATATACTGGCACAATAGATTTTGTAATTGTTGCATTTAATAAAGGAACAACATCTAATATTGATACAATAAGAAATCAATTAATTGAAGTTATAGAGGAAACATTAGATACTGATGTTACAAGAAATGGAAATGCTTTAGATACACAAATTATTGAAGTTTCCACAGATGAGGGTACAATATACCCTTATGGTGGTGTAAGAGTTACTGCTAGAGTATTTTATGAATTTACAAGAGGGAGTGCATAATGGCTAAAGACATAATTATGAAGAAAGGTAATGAAGAAATTACCATTTCACCAGATTTTTTGGAGCATTATACAAAATTAGGTTTTAAAACTAATGAAAAAAATGCTACAAAGAAAAACGAAGAAGTGATAAAACCAAAAGAACAAAAGGAGGTCTAAATGGCAAGTCATCATGGAAAAGAGGGAGTGGTAACAGTAGCTGGAACTGCAATAGGAAATGTTACTGGTTTTACAATAGACACTACTCACGATGTTGTAGAGGA
>VTLG01004872.1_pt1 | contig 12711 bp, 8 predicted proteins | sample 4694571 | NCBI WGS metagenome assembly VTLG01 (sample SAMN12604809, study PRJNA352737) | marine metagenome | biome: ENVO:00000447; feature: ENVO:00000209|ENVO:00000569|ENVO:01000036; material: ENVO:00002151; isolation source: viral sequences binned using virsorter ... | reverse complement strand
ATAATGCAGTAAATTCTTTACGTTCTGATACATCTACTCAAAATTATATCAACGCTATCAAAGTATCAGCTGACGCATTTAATAATCCTAATGTTAAATCTGCTACCATCAGTAGTGTCTATGACAAGTCTGGTTTTATACAGAATAAAATAGAAATACTACAAGCTACAGGCGACCCTAATCCAGCCAAGACCGCTAACAAAATGTGGGCTGATATGATTATTAAAAACATAGATCAGTTCGATGAACAGGATATAGAGTACTTATTATATCATGATAAGTTTGAAGCCAAACAGCATGCTGGTACTGGTAAACTATCTAGTTACTATGATATACAACCAGCTAATGCTAACAGAATAGCACAAGCTTTTATTGAAGATAATCAAAAAAACAACTTAGCGTCAGAACAAAAAAGACTTGATGATATTAAACTTAGACTTAACAACGGTCAAGAAGTTCCAAGAGATGTGCTAACTACATTTAGTAATGAAGAACTCAGACAACAGGCAGAAGAATTATTAGAATCTGGTGAAAAGACTGAGTTTAGTAGACCTGAGTTCAGTGTTAAGTCCGAATTATTTTACTCACTATCTGATAATAGAGCTAAAGAGTTAGCTGCAATACAAGGCGATCCAAAGAAGTATGGTGATTATACTTGGCGAACTACTACAACTAAAGATATATACGATCAAGCTGGTGACTACTTTAAAAAAGAATATCAAAAAAGATTTGAGGTAAGTGGTGATAGAGATGATGCATTAGAAATTGCACAACAGAAAACTATAGATGCTATGAATAATCGTGAGTTTGACGATGTGCAAAGTGATATCATTGAAGATAGTAAAATTGCTAAATCTCTTAAATTACGTAAAGTATATGAAGCTGATACAAAAGCTGCACTTAATTCTACAGTATTACTAGAAGGTGAAGAAGATCCTGTGCTTAATGGTATAGATTACTTTAGTGGTAAGGCTGACAAATTAGATCATACGTGGACTTTACTTGCTCAATTATATCCTAACAAAGGACCACTAAAACTAGCACATGATAGATTAGTTAAACTTGGTAAGATTAAACCTATACCAGCTTTAATGTTTGATGCAGATGTTAAAGTATTAGATAGTCCATTACTAAATCAGAAAAACAATGCTACTAAAACTATTATAGCAGCTGATAATGGTGTCGATGGTAGTGATAAATATAAAGAAATGTTGGGTGCTTTATCAAAGAATCAAGAACAACATGGTGGTGTAGATGCTATCAAAGGTCCAGACGGAAACTACGTTACAGAGTTACCACTAGGTAAGCCTTTGTCAGAACATACTATACAAGAAGTGTTTGGCTTGGTACAAGCTGGTTATACAAATATAGGTCTATATGATATGACACCAGCAGCATTAAAACAGGTGTTTACTGATAATATGGGGCAGATAGACTTTACCAGACTGTTTGACGAAAAAGCACAATCTAAACTATTAATGGCTAGATTATATCACAAAGCAAACAATAAACATTTATTTGGTAATGCTGACACATCATACAGAAGACTGATGAATTTTACAGAAGATCAGATTGAACAGTATGAAGCAATGATTGAAGAAATACCACCATTTATGAGATTAAATACACTTTATGGTCCAGCCGCTACGGAGGCTATTAACCAAAACTTATAACTATGGAAGAATTTGATGTAGAATATGATCCTACGGGATTTACTTCTACCGAAGAGTTAGAAAAAAGACTTGAAGAAGATTCTATCGCACAAGATAAAATTAACGAAGCTCAAGCACTAGCTGTTCAACAAGAAGAACAAAAAGAACAAGAACAAGTAGATCCTAGAATGACCAACGACAAGTGGGGGCTAAAAGCTTTTGCTAAAGAAGGTCAGTCTATTCTAACTGGTGGTATACAAGATACTATTTCTTCCAGCACTACATTTGCAGAGCGAACATTCGATGCTGTAAGTGGTAGGATGGCTGAAGAAAAAGAACAGCAAGGTTACTACAGACCTGACTGGGATCCATTTGTTGATGAAGATGACCCTATCATAACTAAAACATGGTGGGGTAAACTCTTAAGAGGTACAGTACACTTCGGTAGTTTAGCTGCTGGTGTAGTACTATCTGCTAAAGGATTAGCCGCAGCTGGTATACCTCTATTAGGAGCAGCATCAGCTAAGATGTTAGGACTTGGAACTGTTACCAGAGCTATGGCTATTGGTGGTATTTCTGACTTAATATCCAAAGAATCAGACGGACATAATGCTCTAGGAGCTTTAACTAAACAATATGGTTGGATGGATACACCACTAACTACAAAAGATACTGACCACCCTATGATGATGAAGTTTAAAAACATTGTCGAAGGTATGGGAATAGGTTTGCTATTTGATGGGGCAGCTCATTTAATAGGAAAAGGTAGAGCTGGTGTTAAAAATCAAATTATAAAACGTAATAATAGTATAGAACAGCAAACAACTACAGCAGCTCTTGCACAGATACGTCAAGGAGATACTAACTTTCGTGCTGCTAAAAACGCACCTATTGCACAAAGACATCAAGGTGCTAATGTATCTGAGGTTGACCCCGGGCAAGCTAGAGATCAGCTAAAACGCACACGTACAGATTGGGGATCTGAAGATGGATCTACCGGTTCTGTAACTACAGCAGTAGAGCGTGAACGTATAGCACTAGAAGGTGGTACAACAGACGAAGTAGTAGAACGTACACTACGAGGTTTGATGAGCGATGAGAAGTTTAAAACTGAAATGGCGTCTGTAAAAGGCAACAGAAAAGCTCTGGCTGAAGTATGGCGTGATGCAGTTCATTCTTACAGACAGATTATCGAAGGTAGAAACGCAGCTGATATGCCCGCAGAAGAGTTCCTAAGCGAACTATTTGAAAAACAAAAAGCTAGTATACCTTTAGGTGATGAGACATTTGAGACTTGGTCTGCTGAAACAGTTGTTACAGCTGACTTAGTTGTAGGATCTTTACTTAAACAGTTACGTGATACTGGTATAGCTGGTAGAGAACTAGCAGATTACGTGTCATTAGATGACATAGACGGACCGGCGAAGCAGATTATAGACACTATGTTAACTGCTTTGACACAGACTAAGAAATCTAGGTTTGTAGCATCTGATTATTTTAGATCATTTGGTGCAGGCAAGACTAGAGCACAGATAAACGATGCAGTTAATCAGGCTGTTGCATCTGACATGCAAGATGTTAAAGATTCCATCATGTCCATTCTTAAGATTGCTAAAGATGACGCAGATGATAACTTATTAAACGCATTGTTTGAAGCATTTTCTATGATGAAAAATGTCAATAATCTAGATGACTTTGATAACTGGGCTAGAACTATACTCAGAGGTGGTCAAATAGCAGGCGAAGGACCAGAACGAACTGGTGCATTAATACGTAGCTTACAGGAAATGATAAGTCACAGTGTACTTAGTGGACCTAAAACACCACTTCGAGCACTTTTAGGTACAGGTGCTGCAACTTTCTTACGTCCTATTTCCACATTTATAGGAGCTACTATGCGTTATCCATTTACTGGAGACGCAGCTACAGTACGTGGTAGCCTTGCAGCTATAAATGGTATGGTAGAAGCTATACCAGAAGCGTTTGATTTATTCTTTACTAAATTAAACGGCTACTGGAGTGGTGATATATCTACTATTAAAACTAGATTTATTGAATTTACTAAAGGTGACGCTAACTGGGAAGTTTTACGTAGATGGGCAGAAGACAGCGGCAGAGCATCTAAACAAGATCGTGCTATCTTTGCGATGACAAACATGATTCGTGGTATTAATAATAATAATCTTTTTACTTACTCTACTAAGATAATGGCAGCAACTGACGATGCCTTTACATTCTTATTAGGTAGAGCTAAGATGAGAGAAAAAGCTATGCGTCGTGTGTTAGAGCTAGAAGGTAGTGGTATACAATTACCTGTCATTAATGGTAACGTTATGAAAGCATATCAAGATGATTTCTATACAGAAATATTTGATGCTAATGGTAACATTAAAGATGATGCAACTATGTTTGCAAAGAAAGAGGTAACACTAACACAGGATCTAACTGGCTTTGCAAAAGGTCTTAATGATGTTATGACATCTAATCCTTTTGTTAGACCATTCTTTCTATTTGCTAGAACTGGTGTAAACGGATTAGCACTGACTGGTAAGCATACCCCCGGATTTAACTTTTTAGTTAAAGAGTTCAATGACATAGCTTTTGCGGGACCTAAAGATATACCTAATCTTAAAAAGTATGGTATTAATACAGTAGAAGAATTACAAAACGCTAAAGCATTACAAACAGGTAGATTAGCAATAGGTTCTGCTGTTGTATTTATGGGTACTCAAGCGTGGATGTCAGGGCGACTTACTGGTGATGGACCTACAGATAGACAGATGAGACAGGGTTGGATAGATGGTGGTTTCTTACCCGGAACTATAGAAGTTGCTGGTGTTAGAGTTAACTATGAAGACATCGAGCCTATTGGTTTAATACTTAAAACTATTGCTAACGTAGGTGATGCTAGTATACTGATGGGTGAAGAGTGGGCAGAAAAAGAATTACAGAAGATATCTCTTGTTGTAGCTCAGGCTGTTACAGGTAAGTCTTACTTAGCTGGACTACAGCAACTGGTTGATTTAACAGCTGGACGTCCCGGTCAGGTAGAACGTATACTTGCTAGTATTACCAACAACACTGTACCGCTTGCAGCTTTACGTAATGAGATGGGTAAATTACTTAGTCCACATATGCGTGAAATTAACTCTGGTGTATTTGAATCTTGGCAAAACCGTAACCTAGCTACTGAAGTTTTACCCGGTATAGAAGGTCTACCTATCAAGTATGATATGTTAAATGGTAAGCCACTTAAAAATTATGATTTCATGACTCGTGCATTTAACATGATTAGTCCTATACAACTAAACATGGATCAAAGCCCGGGGCGACAGTTTTTATTTGACAGCGGTTATGATCTAAGAATCAGTACATTTTATGCACCTGATGGTACTAATCTAACTGACGATGCTGGTATACGATCTCAGTTTCAACAAGCTATAGGTCAATATAATTTAGAAGCACAGCTAGAAAAGCTAGCTAGAGATCCTAAAGCTATTGCATCTATGAAACTGATGAGACAAGATATACGTGCTGGTAAACGTGCAGAGTATAATGCAAGGGATTACTATCACAACATTATGATAGATAGAATGTTTAAAGAAGTTAGAAGACTAGCTTGGAATGACATTAAATATAGACAAGAAATACTTGCTTTAATTAGTGAGCAGAAACAGAAAAAACTAGAACAAGAATATAAAACTAGAGAATCAAACAACCTTCTTACAATGTATAAGTAATGGCAACAACTTTCGTAGATTACGATGGAGACGGAAACGCTACGAAGTCGTTTTCCTTTCCTTCCATCAAAGAAGCTGATATTAAAGTAGATGTCGATGGTGTTATAAAAACATCCGGCAATCATTATAATATAACTAGCTACACAACAACCGGTGGTGGTAACGTAGTATTTACTGCTGGTAATATACCACAAACTTCGGCAAACAAAATACGTATCTTTCGTGATACAGATGTAGATACAGCTAAGGCTACATTTACAGCAGGGTCATCAATTAAGGCAGGTGATCTTAACAACAACATGACACAGGTTCTGTATGCTGCACAAGAAGAACAGAATCAAACTATAATAGCATCTGATTTAAAAGACAGTGTTATTACAACTGTTAAAATAGCTGATGATGCTGTTACAACTGATAAATTGGCTAATTCAATCGTTGCTGATATTACTGCTAACACAGCTAAAGTAACTAACGCAACTCACACAGGAGACGTGACTGGTAGTACTGCCTTAACTATTGCACCAAACGCAGTTGACTCAGGCAAAATAGCTAATGGAGCTATCGTTAACGATGACCTAAATGCTAGTGCAGCAATAGCACATAGTAAACTTGCAGCTGTGCCTGATGGACAAGTTCTAGTTGGTAATGGTTCTACTGTTCCTACAGCTGTACCTATATCAGGAGACGTATCACTTGCTAACACAGGTGCTGTTACGATTGCACCTGATGCAGTTGAAATAGGCATGCTTGGCTGTGAGCAGACAACTATAACAGATAGTGATTCTCACATTCCAACCTCTGGAGCTGTTGTAGATTATGTTGCAGCTCAGATTGCACCTATTGGTGGTCTTGAAGTTATAGCAACAGATGCTGCATTTCCTAATACACAACCTTCAGCAGGGGTTGTAATTAGTATTGCAGATGCTGGAGGACTTGTTGTTAATGGTTCTGGTACTAGCACTACAGGTAGAACTGTAGGTGGTTCAACGGTAACAATTAATAATATAGCTTCTAACTTTAATAGCTCAACAGTTGATGCTGGAGTTTGTTTTCAAGTTAGTTCTACTGGCTCTGGTCAGGTATATAACTATCATAAAGCAACACTTAAAGAAGCTGACTTACTTAACTTAAGTAACGATATTAACGACTTTGCTAATAGGTATCGTGTAAATGCTGGAGAACCCGGATCTAATAATGATGCCGGTGATTTAGTATTTGATACTAACGCTTCTAAGATGAAAGTTTATGACGGCTCATCTTGGGGAGAAGTAACATCTACTGGAGATTTTAAATATTTATTTCTATGTCCAGCTGGTGGTAGCGGAGCACCTACTTTAGATGGTAGTATAGCAACATATGACTTACGTGAAGGCAGCAACTCAGGTACAGGAGCAAGTGTAACAAGTGCAGCACAACTCATAGTTTCTGTTAACGGTGTAATACAAAAACCTAACACAGGAACCTCAGCACCGGCAGAAGGTTTTGCATTAGTTGATACTAATACTATTATATTTGGTGCTAACTTAGCTAGTGGAGATTCTGTATTTATAATACAAATCGGATCTGCGGTAAGTATACCTACACCGGGACAGAATACAGTTAATTCTGATAAGATTATAGATGGTTCTATTGTAAACGTTGACATCAACGCTTCTGCTGATATAGCTGGTAGTAAGTTAGCAGACGATTCAATAGCTGAAGTTAAATTAGATATACATAATGCTCCTAGTGGAACAGATAAATTTCTTGCCTATACCTCTAATGGTATGGAATGGGCAGTACCTACGGACACAACAGTAGGTGGTGCAACAGGAGTTGATTTTAACGATAATGTTAAAATAAGACTTGGTAGTTTAAACGAAGTAGAATTTTTCCACACAGGAACTGCTACAAATTTAATTGTTAGTCAACATTATTTTAATTTACAGGCAAACGGATACTTTTTTTATAATCAAGCTGGTGATGAAACTTTATTATCACTAGAACAAAACGGTGCTGTAAAACTTTACTACGATAACGTAGAGAAGGCAAAAACATCACCCGAAGGATTGGATCTAAAAGACGACACTAAATTGCGACTTGGAGATGATAACGATTTACACCTTTATCATCAATCTAGTAACAGTACCAGTTATATACAAAATGCAACTGATACTGATTTGACCATAATGAATAATGGTACAAATATTTACATTAAATCTGCAAATGGAGCAAAACGTGCAAACTTTATAGAAGACGGAGCAGTAGAGTTATATCACAACAACGTTAAGAAAATTGAGACAACAACTACTGGTGTAACAGTTACTGGTGCGGTAACAGATTCTAAAGGTGATGTCAGATCTATACCAGCTAATGCTCAAAGTGGAGCATATGTAGCAGTAGCTGCTGATGCTGGTAAAGTTATTTATATATCAACCGGTGGTGTTACTCTTAATGACTCAGTATTTTCTGCTGGAGATGCAGTAACAATTATTAACAACAGTGGTTCGGACCAAACTATTACTCAAGGTTCTGGAGTCAGTTTGTATAATACTGCTGACGCTACTACAGGTAATAAAACTTTAGCTGGTAGAGGAATGGCTACAGTTTGGTTTGCTGCTGCAAATACCGCTTATATTTCTGGATCGGGGTTAAGCTAATGCAACAGATGCTCTTAGGTCTAGGTGCTGTTGATTCTTACGAAATAGCAAGAAGTGTAAGACTTGATCGTGATGATACTCCTTATTTTAGTAAAAATCCTAGCAGTGCTGGAAACAGGCAAAAATTTACAATATCCTTTTGGGTTAAAAAAGTAGGCATGGGAGTTAATCAAGCTATATTTTATGCTGGAACATCAGTAGGCACAAACCATAATAATACTGATGCTTTTTTATTTGATGGTAGCGATCAGTTATTTTTTGGTGGAGAAGTAAACCAAAGTGTAACATATGCTGTAACAACAAATAGAAAATTTAGAGACCCATCAGCTTGGTATCATATAGTTCTTGCTGTCGACACCACGGATAATACAGCTTCAAATAGGATTAAATTTTATGTAAATGGTGTTCAAGAGACAAGTTTTGCATCAGCAACATATCCTTCTCAAAACCAAAATACATTTGTAAACTCAACAGTTTCGGGAAATATACACGTTCTTGGTTACACACATAACAGCCGATCAATGAATGGCTATATAGCAGAGTATCATTTGATTGATGGACAACAATTAACACCAACATCGTTTGGAAAAACAAATTCAGCAACAGGTCAATGGAATCCTATAGAGTACACAGGAACTCACGGAACAAATGGGTTTTATTTAAATTTTTCTGCGTTTAACAACAATGCTGCAATCGGTACAGATTATAGTGGTAATAGCAATAATTATACAGTAAACAATATATCTTCTTCACATGATACTGTTACAGATACACCAACAAAAAATTTCTGTACTTTAAATTCGATAGCCGATGCTGGAGCTACTTACGGAAATGGTACTTTAAGTAATGCTGGTTTAAGATATACAGGTGGTAGCAATAATCGTACTATTGCTAGTACTTTTGGTATAAGTCCTAGTGACTCTAAAGGTTATTACTTTGAGTCAAAAATAATATCAGGCAACCAAGCAAACCGATTATTTGTTGGTATTGGATATACTTCTACTAACTGGGTAAGTACTGATGCCCGTGGTGCAAATGATGATTCATGGGTTTTACGTAACGGTGATGGTGTTTTTATACACAATTCTGGTACTGACGGAGAAACTACTGGTGCTGGTGCACTAAGTGTTGGTGACATTATACAAATTGCTGTTAAAGGAAGTAACGTATGGGTTGGAAAAAACAATACTTGGTTATTCTCAGGAGATCCAGCAAATAATTCTACACCAAAATTTAATGATGTAAATGAAACGTGGACTCCTGTTGCAGATGTAATGACCAGCAATGTAATTAACTTTAACTTTGGTCAAGACTCAACGTTTGGAACTGGCTCTGGTTATCAAGGTAACACTGATGGAAATGGTCATGGAGATTTTTATTATACTCCTCCGAGCGGATTCTTTGCACTATGTTCAGAAAACTTACCTAATCCTACAATTAAACAATCTAATAAGTATTTTGATATTGTACTTTATACAGGTAATGGAGCTACCACTGCTCGTGCTATAACTGGATTTAATTTTGCTCCTGATTTTGTTTGGTTAAAAAATAGAGAGACGAATTATCATCATCAAATACATGATACTGTTAGAGGAACATCAGGTGGTGTTCTATATACAAATAACACCGACGCTGAAGATGCAACATACTCGTTAGCAAGTTTTAATAATGATGGATTTTCTATCTCAAAAGATAATAATCAACCCGGACAGAACAATCCCGGAGACGGCCATGTTTCATGGTGTTGGCACATTGGCGGATCTACAGTAAGTAATAATGATGGTTCTGTTACATCACAAGTCAAAGCTAATACAACAGCAGGGTTTTCTATTGTTAGTTATACCGGAACCGGGTCTAATATAAGTGTTGGGCACGGATTAGGAATTAAACCAGATATAGTTATTGTAAAGTCAAGAGATGATACCAACAACTGGCTGGTTCATTCTACATTATATGATGGAACCTTTGACCAGTTATTCTTAAACACTGCTGCTGTGAAAACAAATGTGACGTCTTACAACGTTCAGACAAGTAGTGTTTTTAATAGACCGGCAGCCCAAGATCTTAATAATGAAGAAATGATTGCTTATTGTTTTCATAGTGTTGAAGGCTTTAGTCAGTTTGGTTCGTTTACTGGTAACGCACAACCAAACGGAGGATTTGTATATTTAGGATTTAGACCGGCTTTGGTAATTATCAAAAAATTCACTCCTTCTGGTCAGTGGGTAATGTTGGATGATACAAGAAATGCTCACAACGGAACTAACAGCTATTTGTTTGCAAATGAAAATAATGTTGAAGCGTCAGAGACCAGTGGTAGTAATATGAATGAAATTGATATATTAGCAAACGGTTTTAAACTTAGAAACGGTAACGCTAAAACAAACGCTGGCGGTAAAGTTATGTTATACATGGCTTGGGCAAGATCACCATTTAAATATTCACGTGCACGATAATGGCATTAACACAATTAAAAACAAGAGGCATAGCTGATGACGCAGTTAACACTGATAAGTTAGCTAATGCCATAAATACAGAAAGAACTGCTAATACAGCAAAAGACTTGACAGCTTTGAGTGCAAGTAATCTTACATCAGGTACGGTTCCGGATGCTAGATTCCCTGCTACTTTACCAGCTGCAAGTGCAACTAATTTAACAGCAGTTCCAGCTGCTAATATAACTGGTACACTACCAGCTATTAGTGCAACTAACTTAACAAACATTCCAGCTGCAAACATAACTGGTACACTACCAGCTATCAGTGCAACTAATTTAACCAACATTCCAGCTGCAAATATTACAGGTACGTTACCAGCTATCAGTGCAACTAACTTGACAAATGTACCAGCTGCAAACATTACAGGTACACTACCAGCTATTAGTGGAGCAAACTTAACTAATCTTCCAGCTAGTGGTAAAATTTTACAAGTACTTCATTTTAGAAAAGGAGACCATGCTAATGCTACAATAGTTGGTTCAACTAGTGGGTCAAACGATTGGAACTATACAGGTTTTTCCCCTGCAATTACTCCGTCTGCTACAAGCAGTAAAATTTTGATGGTAGGACACCTTAGTATGGGTGGAGATACAACAGCACTTCATATTGAAGTAATGATTAACGGAAGTAAAACTAGTGGCACAGCAAACGGTGACAGTAACGGAAGCAGAAGAACAGTACATACATCTAGTTTTATTGAATATGATAGAAATGTTACTTGCTTTCCAATAAGTTATGTTTTTTCACCTAACTCAACATCTCAGCAAACTTATAATTTTAGATTTAATCACGATTCCACTACTAGTAAAGAAATTTATATAAACAGAAGTACTAACGCTAGTAACAACTTAAGACAAGGTGACGCAGTTTCACATATTACACTTATGGAGATAGCAGCATAATGGCAAGATTAGATTTTGAAGCAATTAAAAGAGCATATCCTAAAGTTGTAGAGATAGATGAGACTGGTCCAAAAATTTTAGACGCCACTGGTCAGCCTGTTAATGTAGAACAGAGCAATATAGATGCAGCTCGAGTTACACTAAATGCTGAATATGCAGCTCTTGAATATTCAAGACAAAGAGCAGAGGAATACCCTAGCATTGTCGATCAGTTAGATGACATCTATCATAATGGAATTGATGCTTGGAAGGCTACTATTAAAGCAACTAAGGACAAATATCCTAAACCTTAATGGAAATACCCACCATAAAAATACCACCAGTAGATACTATAGAAACAGTAGAAATACCTTTACCTACAGCTGACATACCAAGTTATGTACCTTTGGTTGTACCTCCTAGTGACCTACAAGAACCAGAGGGTACAAAACCTGTACAGACTGCGGAACCTCCAGCACCTGTATTAAACTTACCGGGGCTACCACCCGTTCCTATTCCACCAGCTGAGGTCTTAGGTCCTACAGTTATAACAGCTGTTACAGCCGTAGCGGCTACAACTGTAGCAACTCCTATTATACAAGATATCAAAGAAAGAATAACAAAATTCTTAAATAATAAGATAAAAAAATGGAAAGAAAACCGGAAGAAAAAAAGGGACTTTTTACAAAACTCAAAGAAAACATAGATGACCATGAAGAACAGATGCAAATACTAGGTGCTATGGTGCGTCTAGGAGTTGTTATCTGGTCAGGCTTTATTATTACATTAAACTATGTAGAACTACCTATGGTCAAGAAGTCAAATACTTCAGCCGACATCACGTTCGTGGCTTCGGTGTTTACAGGAGCACTTGCGACTTTCGGACTAACTACAGGTAATGGTAAAAACAAAGACAAAGAAAAACCAAAGACATGAAGAAATTAATTCTTCTCTTAGCATTGTTATCACCCGCAGTTGCAAGAGCTAATACTGTCACGCCCCAGTTTACTACAGGGTCGATGAATAGTACAACTACAACAACCCAAACGATAACTGAGGTCGAGCAACGTCAGGTTTTCGGTGCTGCCGTGAACACATGGAGCGGTAGTAATATATCAGCAGCTCATAGTGCAGGTATTGCTGGTGGAGATGCAGTATTTACTGTAACTGATACCACATTACCTTGGAACTTAGAAGTTACAACTCGTGCTGCTGGCGTCGTAGAACAATGGGATACTACAAGAAACTATACAATAAACTCTACTACTACATCGCTGTCTGTCTTCTCACAGTAGGACCAG
>VTLG01013644.1_pt1 | contig 12712 bp, 20 predicted proteins | sample 4694571 | NCBI WGS metagenome assembly VTLG01 (sample SAMN12604809, study PRJNA352737) | marine metagenome | biome: ENVO:00000447; feature: ENVO:00000209|ENVO:00000569|ENVO:01000036; material: ENVO:00002151; isolation source: viral sequences binned using virsorter ... | reverse complement strand
TGAGTTTCTCCTAAGCTCTGATAATAACATTTATCACCTAATTTTATGAGAGATAAGCGTTGGGTATGCAGGGCCTGCACTGCCTTTCACCGTTACCTATCTCTCAATTTATAGAAAAGCTTTTTTTTCGTTTAATGGTAGTGCCTCAAGGCTTTATCACTCCTAACAGTAACTTAATACTGCTGACTCGCTTTCGCTTCTTTTAGAGGTTCCTGGAATAAACTTAGTGTAACTTCTCAGGACTGCCACTAAACTAGTTACATACTTTTCTAATTTTATGAGCAAAGATGGGACTTACAACGACTTATTTTTGCTAGAGTTCATCTTCTTGATTCTAGCTGGGCTTACGACCTTCATATGCCGAGAGCTTTGCTCAATTTTATGAGAGCCTCACATATTCCTTTGCCTCACCATCGCAGTGTCAGGTTATGGACTTATTTTCCCTGTAAATACCCCTAGCATTGCCATCGGAATTACATTACAGGAGGACCAGTTATTGGCTCTCAACACGGTAACTTTCTAATAACTTGTATCAGCTCTTTACCGAATTTAATATAATTATAGGGCTATTTAGTGTCTAGCCCAGGACATTAGTAAGCTATGAATAAGAGCGAAGACTAACTCTTTGGAGAGCTTACTATTAACATATTGACATACCACCACATTCTTTTAAGAAGTTCACAAAATTCTGAACATTCTCTACATTAAATGGGTATGAAGCATTCCAGTCTTCCTGTTCTCCTGTTTTATCGCAAATATTACATTCTTTTTTCTTATTATTACCTCTGTTGTTACCATTACATCTACTACAAGGTTCTTTAGGTAATTCAGCTTGCCACTTTTTATAACTATCTTCATAAGCTTTACAATGGCCATTATCTATTTCTTCTTGTAATCGTGTAGCCATTTCTATACAAGCTTCTTCACTGTATTCGTGACCATCATTCCAACTACCTTGCTCCCAGTCTTCTTCTGTTAATATATCTTCACATACTTTGTAACAATAGTTCCACAATGGTCTCCACCACCATACATTATTACGAAAATATACACCAGGATTAAGATTATTAAGTTCATCCCATTCCTTCCAGTATTTATCTTCTTCTTTTTTCCACTCTTTACTTTCCTCTCTAACTTGCCAACTGACGTTATTCCATTTATCAAGTATTGGAAATTCATCAGTAGTTTTATTTCGTTGAGGGTTTAGCCCACTTACATCAAATCCCATTATTTGCCTCCTTCATACTTATCTTGATAGACACTATAGTTTTCTATTATATCAAAGTAAATATCTTTATCTAAACCTGAAGCAATGATAGCATCAGGAGTAAACATATTATATAAACCACTGTTTTGTACTCTTCTATATGATTTAAATTGTTGTTTAGTAACCATTATTTAGTCTCCTTGTTTAATCTGATTAGGTTGTCACTCTCATATCCATAATGAGCAGTGTATTCTTTGTCTATTAAGTATTCTAATTGCTTACAAAGACCACGATAACAGTCATCAGATAGTCTTAATAGCTTTTTATGATAATCAGGATGTATATTAACTGATTTTAGTTTAACTAATCTTGCCATCTTCTTCCTCCTTATCAATTTCTTCCTTTAAATCCTCAACAGTAGCTTCTAATACAAATTCTATATTATAAGAAGGTCGCCCATTAGATTTATTCTCTAATTTGATAGCCACTACGTGTCTACCAGTTCTTTCTTCGAAGTCAAATATCTCTTTAGCTACAGCACTACGAAAGAAATATCCTCCCTTACAAGGGCCATTATAACCGTCTAACCAGTATTCTCTTCCTGTTTTATTCATCATTTATCTCCTTTACTAGTGATATATTTAACACAACAACTACAAATTAATAACATTAACAATACTCTTAATAAAGACTCAGTTACATATAAAATATCAAACATAGTTTCACTCATCACTTTCCTCCCGTTTATAAAGATAATAATCCTCTCCTTCCTCTTTATACACTCCTCTTTCTGAGAAATATGCTGCAATATCACAACAGGGGAAATATGCTTCGCATCCTTTTGTAATTCCTTCAACTGGAGGATAATATTTATCATTATATATTTCTGCTAAAAGCTTTTCGGCTTCACTCATAATAGTTTCACTCATCGTAATCTCCTCTAGCTGCAGCCTGTTCTTCATATATTTCTTTAACTATAGCTTTAAAATGATTTAGAGCAGACTTTGGATAATATTCATCACCATCTTTATCAATTCTTCGACTTATAATAGCACAAAGACCTTCTTCAAGTCTATCTAGTCGTCTATTAATATCATCTGTTGGTATATATTCTTTATGATATGTTATTGGTCTTGGTTCGTCTGCCATTTTATTAAGCTTTGCCTTATTATTATCTAATTCATCAATTCTATCCATCATCTCTTCCATAGTGATTTTACCGAAATGTTCTAATTCACATATTTCATTAATAGCTTTAGTCTTACAAGTATCACAAATACAATCATTAGAATGGTTATCCTTAAACATATCTATTCTAGTATCAAATGTTGAAGGCTCTTGTTTACCTATAATATGTTTCTGTATTGCCTCGACTGCTTTAAATACTGTGTCAAGTCTTTCAGATACCATAGTGATAGCCTCAACTGTTTTACTTAATACATCTGTCTCTTTCTTATTCATCGTCTGCTCCTTTCAAATTCATTATTAACATCATATCTATCGATAAAAGTATGTCTATCTCTTGAATATAATCTCCCATTCTTTATAATCCATACAGAATTATGGTAAATGAGGACATAATTATTATCATCCGAATATTTATATATTCCTTCTTTCATCTGTCTTCTCCTTTTGAATCAATATAACTGTGTAAGAGTTCAACATATAAAACACTAGACAACAAACCCACAACAATAGACTTACCTCATCATAAACACCATTAAGTAGCTCATAGACTAGGTTAATACTTGCTATTACAAAACATATAAAGAATACTATTAAGGTTGTATATTGTAGTTTATTAATAAAATTATTCATTTGTTTATCTCCATAATATTGACTGGTTGTTTGAGGTCTGTTTATTTATATTAATTACTTGTTTACTCAAAGATATCGTGCTAGGAAGCTACCGAAGTAGCTCCCATAGCAACATTCAGTTCTACGAAGCAGAGGCTTGCTGAGATGTAGAAGTGGAATCAGAGGAAGTAACAAGAAGTTGGGAAGCATCGTCAACTGTAAATAGCTGAGTAGATTGAGTGCCATCGTCGGCTGTATTGACAATAACAACACATTCGGAACCAAGGCTATCTCGGTAAAGCTCAGACATCTCATCATCACAGTCGTTGAGCCACAACGTAATCCACAGACCACTAGCTGATTGTGCCTTGGGAACTGAGGGGTCGATGATAGAGACAGAGCAATTGATGTCGTGTCCACCTACTATATCACATTGAACACGTGGTTGCATTGTAGAGTATGCCCACACCTTGCGACCATCTTTGGTGATGATAGTCTGGAGCGTAACCTTGAACGCATTGTAACCTGCATTGGCAAGCTTTGAGAGTAGTTTGTTCATAGAAACAAACCTCCTTTGAAGAAACCAATAGGAATCTTCTGTTTTGTTAAAAGAAACGAATTATAACGCATTTTCACTTGTAGAAAAGCGTATCAAGTGGGCACCTACATAATTGCAAGCCATTCACTAAAATCCTACAATTTTTAAAACCTTTATCTTTTTGTTTGGATTTGTGATTGTAGTCACATTATATTTATAGCGAAGCAACATTACGTTATCACCCTTGTGAGCTTTGCAAGCGTGTAGAGGGTCAGAAGTCGGGTTGTCTCCTCAAATAGAGGTAGGAATTGTCCCCGATAGCTTCAAATACATTTTTGATATAAGTTTTTTGTATGGGTCGATATTCTACAGGTCCTAGGAAATTGAGATGAGATTGAGATTGTCTAAATAGACTAATTAAGCTTGACGAACCGAAGACTGCCACAGATAGAGGGTACTGGCAAAAGATGAAAGTTAAAAATAAAGTTTTTCTCTCAGGGGCTTTCTCTATCTAATCCGTACCTGCACAATTAATTTCTTTAGGGAAATAAATTGCGTGTTATTAAATTTAAGTATGTCTAATAATAAGAAAATATACACTCTTGTTATATGCTTTGATGAAGAAGAAGATGTTGTAGAATGGGTTCAGGAAAGTATTGCTAGAGAGGAAGAATTGCCTGATGATTTCTATGAAGTTAAGGATATAAAAGAATTGGAAAAATACTTAGAAAAATTACCTAAAATAACAGAAATAGGTGAAGCTTGAGAGAATACCGTGTAAACAGAATTAAGCATTGTGTCTATGATGACATAGCCGAAACTCCTAAAACGGTCAAGGTGATAGATGACTGGAGAGTTGGGCAGGTGGGCGATTGGGTACAAACAGATGATGGTTGTGTCATCCAGATACTTAGAAAAGGTAAGATGCTTAGAAAAAAGGGTACCCAATACTATGTTGGTACTTGCACTGGGACTTTTCCAGTAAGCAAGAAAGTTAAGATGGATGCCGACAGGAGAGAGAACATTTATTCATTTAGTGGCTATGCAAGCCCTGATGAAGTTGTTCAGAACAGGAGAGACATGACCGCCAATGAGAAGTTATTTGTTCATTATCTATCAGGTGGTATGCAGCCTGATGAGGCGTATGTGCAGGCGTTTCCGACTAATAATAAGAGATACGCCCGTATGAAGGCGGTTAATTTAATTAAAACAGAAAGGGTTAATACAGCTATGAAAGAAGAGTTAAAACCAATCTTAGAAGAATTAGGTATAAATGAAACCTCTATACTGGGTAATATAAATCAGATAGCTGTTTCTGGAGAGAAGGAAGATACACGCTTAAAGGCGTTATTTAAGTTATCAGATATAATGGATTTAGAAGACAAGAATGCTGCTAAAGTACAGCAAATCACAGGAGTCCAATTTAAGGGATTTACCGATGATATGATAGAAACTGCAGATAGAAAAAAATTGGAGAAATAAATGGCGACATTAAAAACAACTATGTTGGAAGAGATTACTTTACAAGGGGATAAGCATAGAGTTCTTACCACTAAGAGCTACACAGGTATTAATGAACTATCAAGAAGAATTGTAACAATAACTACTGCTGAAGCTGTAATAGCTACCTTTAGTGCGGCAGTTGCTTCTGCTGGACATTATGTAGCAGCTGATGTTAGGTATATACGATTTACAAATTTAGATAGTACAAACTTTATTACACTAACATTTAGAAATCAAGATAATGATGAGTTTGCTGTTAAAGTAGATGCAGGTCAATCTTTCCTATTTAATGGTGATAATGCCAATGGAATGACAGCTGTTTTTAATGCAACTCAAGATGCAGATGCTGCTGCTGATGCAAATTTTGGAAGTTTAACAAATATTCAAGCTGATGCAAATACTTCTTCATGTGATTTAGAAATGATTATTGCGAGTGTTTAGTGAGTGATAAAGAATTAAAGAGAGCTCAAAAGTCTAACGAGAAGATTTATAAGGTTCTACTCCCTAAGATGGTCAATCATAAAAATCCAGAATGGATAAAAGCTTCAAAAGGGACTCCTTTAGAAAACGCCTCCCAAGCTCAATTAGATTCTATCCCTAGAATGACCTATAAGATATATAAGAATAGACTTAAAGCTTTAGGGGATGCTTGGATGAATGTTTTTGGAGGCCATGATATTCATATGTTAAAGAATAGTAAGAAGCATTATTTAGATGAGTATATGAAAGAAGTTATATTAGATGGAGCTGAGTCATTTAAAAACGGACACCCTGAAAGATTTTTAAAAAGAACATATTTAAAAGAAAGAGAGAATGGCTAATATAAACCTACATAATGTTTCTAAAGAGGAAGAAGCTTTAATGCTAGCTAAGAATGATATGATAGCATTTGGTAAGTTGTTCTTGCCTGATGATTATCTGCGTTCTGAGACTCCTCCATTTCACTATGAAGTGTCTGATACTATTACTAATGAAGATAATAAACAGGTAGCTATTATATTGCCTCGTGGTCATGGGAAGACTGTATTGACTAAATGCGATATATTAAAAAACTTTTGTTTTACAAAAGAGCCTCTATTCTATGGATGGGTATCCGCAACTGCTAAACTTGCAACAGGTAATATGGATTATATAAAATATCATATAGAGTATAATGAGAGGATACAATATTATTTTGGAAACTTAAAGGGGAAAAAATGGACAGAGACAGATGTTGAACTTACGAATGGTTGTAAACTTATTAGTAAATCGAATATCTCAGGTATTCGTGGAGGTGCTAAACTTCATAAAAGATACGACCTTATCATCCTGGATGACTTTGAAGATGAGAATAATACAATCACTCCTGAAGCTAGAGCCAAGAACTCCAACCTTATCACTGCTGTGGTTTTCCCTGCTCTTGAGCCCCATACTGGTAGGTTACGTATTAATGGTACTCCTGTGCATTTTGACAGTTTTATTAATAACCTTATTATTAATTATGAAAGAAGTCTTAAAGAAAATGATGAGTTTAGTTGGGATATCGTTCTCAAAAAAGCAATAGACGATAAGGGAAATGTTTTATGGGATAGTTGGTTTGGCAAGAAAGAAATGGCAAGGAAAAAGAAATTCTATGCAGATTCAGGTCAGCCACATAAATTTTATCAAGAATATATGATGGAGGTACAGAATGAAGAAGATGCAATGTTCACACGAGACCATATTAAATATTGGGAAGGAGGCTACATGTACGAGGAAGAGTCTCAAATGGGTTACATCGTACCCGAAGGTGACGACCCGAAGCCTGTCAATATCTACGTTGGAGTCGACCCAGCAACTGATTCTGCCAGAAGAGATGCAGACTATAGTGTAATACTTGCTATTGCTGTAGATTTAGATAATAATATTTATGTTTTAGAATACGAACGAAGACGAGGGATTCCTGTATTAGGGATTCCTGGAGAGCGAAAAAGGGGCATTGTAGATTATATGTTCGACTACGCTAAAAAATACAAACCTCAACTATTCTGCGTAGAGGATACTGCAATGTCCAAACCTATTTTTCAAGCATTGCGTGCTGAAATGAGAAGAAGGAATGATTTTAGTATTGCATTTAAAGAAGAAAAGCCTGGTAACAGATTAAGTAAAAGGGATAGGATTCAAGAGGTCTTAGCTCAAAGGTTTGCTATAGGGCAAATACATTTAAAAAAAGAACATTATGATTTGTTTAGAGAAATTATTACATTTGGACCAAGGATGGGTCATGATGATACGATAGATGCATTAGCATATGCATGTAAGTTTTCTGGACCTATTGCAGGGATAAAAGAGAATGAGGGAGATGACAAATTTAGATATTACAGGAATATACCTAAGCCTAAGAATTGGGTAATAGCTTAAGGAGAAGTTATGGCATATGGAAAAGATAGTACAAAAAAAGCAATGAGCCCAGCGTATGGAGCTGTGGCAGGTAAATTAGAAAGTTTAGCAGCTAATAAAGCATTTGACTTAATGAATGAAGGTGGGGAGAAGTTAGACTTATTCCCTATGGAAGATTATGAAAGTGGAGAGATTCAAAGTAAAATGGAAATTCTTGAAGAGTTTATGTTTGATTTAGATTCACCTCATATTGCTGAAGGAGAAAGGAGAATGCGAGATGTTAACTATCTCAGAAACCCAGAAAAATGGGATAGGTCTCAATGGCAGTATATGGTAAGTGATGAATTTAAAAAATTAAGTACTGAGCAAGAAAAAGCTTTGATGGATGAATATCTTAATCTTAGGAAACAAGTTAAAGTTGGTCATCAGATTGGTGGAATAGAAAGAGACATGGATAGATATGGCGACAGCTATTCTGAAGAGGCGGATAAGGATATGGTGCGCAATATTCAAGATGTTGTTGCTAGAATTGATGAGTTCAAACAACTGGAAGAAGACCCAAGCGACAGATATTATGCTACTAAGAAACGTAGAGAAGACCGCCCGAATAGAAAGAAAGACCGACCAAGAACTAAAGAAGAAATTTCTAGTACAGCTTCTTCGTATGTTATAGATTTCTTAGAATCTAAAGGTCTTATAAAATAAGGTTTAATTATGGCGAATAAAAAACAGAAAGGTGTTTATAAGTCTAAAGGTAATCCTGGGTATCAGAAATGGTTAGATGGGATATCCTTTGATAGAGCTTTTGCACTTATGAAGGATAGAACTGAAAAATTTGAATGGCGTGGGAAGGTGTATACTACAGAAATGGCCGAACCTCAACCTCAAGTCAAACCTGAAGAAACTGTAGAAGACAAAGTTATTGGAATGTTAAATAATATGGACGATGATAGCGTTTCAAAGTTATTGAAACCTAAGACAGAAAAAACTCTTTAAATGGATTGGCTGCAAATACTTGAACAGTATGGGATACCTATATGTGTTGCAGTAGCATTTGGATTTTTTATTTGGAAGCAAAATGCATTTATTCAGAAAGAATTGATGGAAGAATTAGATGAACGTTTTAAAAGATTAGAAGGCATTTTAATTAAGCTAATAGACCAGCAAAAAAAGATGCAGATAGAGCAAAAGGGAATCGAAAAAAGTTACAATGCATTAGTTGAAATAATTGCAAAACTATCAGGAAATGGATTAAAACATAAATTTTTAAATATGCTAAAGGATAATTAGTAATGGCAAAAAGAATAGATAAAACGGCAGAAAGAGTAAAGGAATTATTTGATGCTGTTAGTTCAGAAGAGAGAAATCAATGGGAGTATATAAATCAAAAAGGTTATGACTTTGCGCATGATAATCAATTAACGCATGCAGAAAAACAAGCTCTTGAAGAGCAAGGAATGCCTACATTTACTATTAATCGTATGCTTCCTGTTGTTGAAATGTTGAATTTTTATGCAACCGCTAATAATCCTAGATGGCAAGCTGTTGGAGCAGAAGGCTCTGATAGTGATGTAGCTGCAGTATTTTCAAATATAGCAGACTATATATGGTACAATTCAAATGGACAAAGTTTATATTCGAATGCAATTAATGACGCTATAACAAAATCTCTAGGTTATTTATTAGTATCAGTCGACCCTGACGCTGATAGAGGTATGGGAGAAGTTATTATTCAACAGCCTGACCCCTTTGATGTATATATCGACCATAAATCTAGAGATTTACTTTTCAGAGACGCTGCCTTTATCATGATTCGCAAGATAGTTCCAAAATCACATCTCATCAACAACTTCCCCGACGCAAAACGCAAAATATTGGCAGCGTCATCTGATAATGAAACGAATATTTCTTTTAGTGAAAAAGCGGTAGATGCAGACCAGAAAGATTTCCATTATAAAGATATATCTTCAACTGGAGAACCTGATTCTGAAGATTCAGAGTTAATTGAATTTTTTGAAGTATATGAAAAAGAAAAAATAGCTTATATGAATATTTTCTATCGTGTTCCTCCTCCAAAAGAATTATTGCAACAAATAGCTCAGGAAGCAATGGAGCAAGTTAAGGATATGCAAGAAGAGATGGAAGTTGCATACTTAGAAAAAGAGAGAGAATTAGTTGGTTTTGTTAAAGAAGGTCAAATGTTGCCTGAGAGAGCAGAGCTTGAGTTGAAAAAGATGAAAGAAGATATGGCTGCTCAAATAGAGAATGCTCAAATAGAAATACGTCATAAGCTTCAAGAACAAGCTTCTCAAGTTGAGAATAAAGTTGTAAGTGAAAAAGAATTTAAACTATTATCTAAAAATGAAGAGTTTAGTAAGAATTTAGTGGATGCTATTAGATTTCATGAGAATACAGTAAAACAGACGTGTGTAGTTGGAGATAAGACTTTATATGAAAAATATCTACCTATTACAGAATACCCTTTAGTTCCTATTCATTATAAATGGACAGGCACACCATTTCCTATATCTGCAGTATCTCCTTTAATAGGTAAACAGAGAGAGTTAAATAAAGCTCATCAGTTAATGGTTCATAATGCATCTTTAGGAAGTAGTTTGAGATGGATGTATGAAGAAGGTTCTATTGATACAGACTATTGGGAAAAATTTGCATCTGCTCCAGGAGCACTATTACCAAAAAGAGCTGGATTTGAAAATCCTACTCCTGTTATGCCTTTTCAGTTAAATAACGCTTTCTTTTCATTAACTCAAACTGGCAAACAAGATATGGAGTATCTAGCTGGTATATATAGTTCTATGCAGGGAGATGTAGGAGCTACAGCTGATATGCCTTACCGTGGTATGTTGGCTATGGATGAATATGGAACAAGAAGAATTAAATATTGGTTAAAACATGGTGTAGAACCAGCATTGGCTCAAATTGGATATATAGTAAAGGAATATTCCCAAGCAGTTTATACAGCTCATAAAGTATTTAGAGTTATTCAGCCTAATAATGAATCTGCTGAAGTAGAAGTAAATGTTCCTATTTATAATGATTTTGGAGAAGCTATAAAAAAATGGAGAGATTATCCTTCTGCTAAATTTGATATTAGAATAGTAGCTGGGTCTACTCTCCCAGTTAATAGATGGGCATATTTAGAAGAATTAAAACAATTAATGCAGTTAGGAGTTATTGATGATGTAGCTGTATTAGCTGAAACTGATATTAGAAATAAAGATAAAATTGTACAAAGAAAGTCTCTATACTCTCAGCTTCAAGGGCAATTAGACCAATTGCAACAAGCTTTAAGTGATAAAGAGGGAACTATTGAAACACTTGAAAGACAACTTGTTCAAGCAGGAATTAAAAATCAAGTTATGAAGGGAGCTGTTGAGGTTAATAAAAAGACAGAACAAATTAAAAGTGATATAGAGAAAACTAAACTTGAACGTCAAGCAATTGATAAATTAGGAAAAGAAAAAGGTCTCATTGAAAGTAAAAATGAATTAATGAGACAGAAAGATAGGTTAAGAGCTAAATCAGACCAAATATTAAATGATTTGGAGGAATAGGTATTTTATACTTAACTTATAAATTGAAACAAACAAGGAGAATAAATGGATAAAGACAATGCTCAACAAGGTAACCCTGGAATAGGAATGACAGAAGATAGTTTTGATTCTGTTGATAACAGTTCAGGCTCCTCAGAGGATTTCTTTGCAGCTCTAGAAAACAATGTTAATGGAGCAATAAGTGATTCGGATTTTGTAAGTGAGGAAACTCCACAACAAGTGGACCCCAATACAGGACATAACGAAGAAAACCAGGTGTCAGATACTCGGAGTAATTCGGAAGACGAGCTCGGAAAAATGAAGAAGAGATACAGCGACTCCAGTCGTGAAGCTCAAAAGATGAAAGCCCAACTAGATGAGTTGCAACCTTTCATTCCTGTGCTTAATGCGATGAAAAAAGATAGCGGGTTAGTAGACCACATGAGAAACTACTTAGAAAGTGGTGGAAATGTACCTACGAACATTAAGAGTCAGTTAAAATTAGATGAAGACTTTGAATTTGATGTTGACGATATGGTGAATAATCCAGATTCTGATTCAGCTAAAGTATTTACAACGATGGTAGATAAAGTTGTCAATAAAAAGGCTAGTCAAATTCTAAGTGAGGAACAAAAAAAAGCTAATGATATGCGTGAATCTCTTAACCATAAAAAAGAAGCTGAAAAGTTTATGGAAGAAAGAGGGATGAATGAAGACGAATTTCATAAGTTTGTTAATGAAGCACGAGAAAGACTTGAAGATACTTTATCTTTAGAAGATATGTATCATTTAGTTAATCGTGATAAAGTTAATAAAAATGTTGCTACTTCAACTAAAGAAGATATGTTAAAACAGATGAAAGGTGTTCGTGATATGCCTACTAGCCAAGCTGGTGTTAATAATGCTGGAACATCTAAGAAAAGCACGCATGATAAAATGTTTGAAGCTTTATTAGATTTTGATTCTGGCGTTGATAACATGTTTGGCTAAATCGCAACATAAGTTGTGAGATAGCCCTTAACTTAAACTAAAAAAACCTTAAGGAGGTTTCTCATGGCTAGTAGTAGCAATAAAGACTTCTTTCAAACGAGTGGTTTGGGTGGTAGTCCTATAGCTAGTTCGGGTCCTGTATCAACATCGGATATCAGCACAAATGCGGATACTGGTGATTTACGGAGACGTTATAACTTTGGTGACAGAGTTTCTGAATTATCTATAGCACAAGACCCATTCTTCCGCTTTGTAAGTAAAGTCGGAAAAAAACCTACGGATGACCCTACTTTCAAATTTACTGAAAAAAGGTCTTCCTTTCACAAAAGATATGCTTATCCTTCAGCATTTAGTAATGACAATGTAACTTGGGTAGAAGACCAGTCAGCAGCGGCAACTACTCAATACGACAGATACGAAAGTACTGGTACTGAAGTATACGTAAAAATGGTCGCAGACTATAAAAACAATGGTAATATTTCAAGTATATATGGAAATACAAATACTGATGTTCTTTTAGGAGATGATGGTACTCAACCTAAGTTCTTCTTACAAGACCAATTGGTTAAGATTCCATTTTCTGATTCTGCAGCAGGTGGTGAAAAATCATATGCTGTAATCAAGATTGATGAAGTTACCTATCAAGATGAATCAACAAGTCCTCCAACAGCTCACACTCATGGTGAAGCAGCTATACTTAAAGCAACTGTTGTAAAAGCTAAAACAGCTGGTGATGATTATTTCGCTGGTGTTCTTGGTGTAAAT
>VTLG01011866.1_pt1 | contig 12713 bp, 11 predicted proteins | sample 4694571 | NCBI WGS metagenome assembly VTLG01 (sample SAMN12604809, study PRJNA352737) | marine metagenome | biome: ENVO:00000447; feature: ENVO:00000209|ENVO:00000569|ENVO:01000036; material: ENVO:00002151; isolation source: viral sequences binned using virsorter ... | reverse complement strand
GCACCGATTGCATTAGCTGCAATATCTCCTGCCTCTAGGGTATCACCCGACATTCCTCTAGTTGTTATTTTTGAAAAAGCCATAATTGTTTTTTACTTATATTTATCCTATGAAGGTTTAGTTGGCCATGTTATATCATCTGGATCTGACTGCTTTGTAATGTCTCTGAGTTCCGTTCTGTAGTCTACCCAATCTGAAGGAATACTTGCATTTGCATGAGTTTCCTTTGCTTTCACTACTACCCAATCTGATTCTGTGAGTAATCTGTTTCTTTTTGTTCTAATGTCTGCCCATTTTTCTTCTAATATTCTTTTGTCTTTAGCTGTGTCATCTGGTACAAAGTGAGAATTAACATACTGCTTTGGGGAGTGACTTTTTCCGTCTATGTCTAGTATTTCTTCTGCATCCCTTTTGGAAGCATAGTATTTGATGTTGTAAACTCCATCTGCTTGGTAATCATTTAACTGAGCAAGTCTTGTTCCTACATCTTCATCTGTACATTCAACAATCGTATATCCAGTTTCACCTGAATAATCTACAACACCATCAGTAGTTACTGATTCTAACCAAGCCCAATACTCAGGTTTGGTTATACCTTTAGTCTTTCTCCTACAATTCCACTCTAATTCATGGATGTGTTGGATTACATTATTTTTGTGTGATATAAACATTTTTAAATTCTCGTTATTTCATAGGTACATATATTAGCGTAAGAATTAAATCTTCCGTAAACTTGTATATAATCTCCTCTAGATAATTGGACATTAAATGGCCCTGTATTTACCATTCCATGACCATTTCCAGAATATGCCTTTAAATAAAGATTACCATTAACATGGACTTGCATATGAGCACTTGTATCATTAGAATTTTGGTCTTGTAAATATATTTTATACTGCCCATCTACAAGGCAAATTACTCTATCATACGCAATAGCAAAATCTTTTTGAGTAAGACCTCGTCGCACATTACTATTAGTTCCCATATTAGTTCCTTTACCTCTCCATTCATCCCAGTTTATCAAAGTAGAATCACCAACACCTCCTCCATCATAATCTGCGAGTACACACCCTTTCCCAAGATAACTTGTATCTCTAGTCACTTCATTCCAGCTTTTTCCATCTGGTGTAACAATCAAATTGTGTTGTTCCATATTCCTGTCACCACCTACCAACTCATGTAGGTAAGGTGTTTCAAAGGATTGGTAGTGGGAGGATGTATGGATTGGAGTTGCTATTTCCATTGCGTTTGTTCGATAACCACCATTCTGAGTTAAATGTTGAAAGTTATTCATTCCTAATTCTGGTTTAGTACCAGAACTATAAGTTATTATTTCTGTTGCGGCAGTACCACCAGATGCTTGAGCCATTGTGATTGCATTTCCTCCCCAACTATTTTCTGATGAGTCAATAGATGCTGTTCCCATCTCACCTTGCCATGTAACTTCAGAAGCAAATGCTGGTAGTTTAGTCGTAACTTTTGCTGATCCACTTGAAAATGATCTCAAGAAATAAGAAAATGCTGTGTTTATTTCGACATTAGCACTTAAAGCTGCGGATGAATCAACAAACAAATCTCTTGTTGTAGAAATTTTCCTCACACCTTTCGACATTGCATCCATACCACTTGTTCCAGTTTTAACAAAATCTGCCATCAGCATATAGTCTGCTAAAATACAAGCGTCCTCTGGTACTGGAGGCTTCTTCGGTTGATGATAAGTAATTTCTAAAAGTGATCCTTTAGTATTAAATCCACTTTTTGTAATACTTACACCATTTAATGTTAAATCTGGATGATTATTCCCTGTTCTTTGTTGCTTAAATGCATGAGTGCTGTAAGGTAGATTTAATGCTATTGTTTCACTTCTCCGTGTACTGTCATCTGAATAACCTACTACAGACACACCAGTTCCTATAAAAGTATTAATACTAAAATCTCCTGAAGTAGCTTCTTTGGCTACTTGATTACCACCATAACCGCCAGTTCCCCAATATTCTAAACCATCACCATATAATGAAGTTAAACCATCATCCATTACAAAAGAAGCTTTTTGATCTGATCCATTAAGCATAGTCATGTCTTTATATGTGCCACTACTGCCACCATTTGCATTGCCGTTTCCAAACTCTTGTGCAAAAAAGGTTTTGGCAACCTCAGAAAGTGAATGATCTATTGCACTTGTATTGAAGTTGATTGTGTCATCATTAGTCTGGCTAGAAGATAGGTCAATAGCATTGGATGCAGTACCATTTATATTTTGTGCATTCGGAGGCATCATTGTAACAGAAGTCTTGATTGTTCCAGAACTATCTACCCACTTGACTACTCTACCGCCATTAAAGGGCCTATACCATGTACTTGAAACCTTCCAGTTGGACATTCCTAATGAGGTAGCTTCATCAATGTATCCCGATATATCTGTGCCTGAAGTAAAGCCATTGAAAGGATCATAGTGTGGTGTGCCACTTACTGTAAACTTCTTTCCGTAACTTACTACATTTTGTGAGGGAATCTGGATTTTGGATTTGTTTGCTGTACTGGTAGTGTCTTGGGCTATTAGTTCACAACCAAATAAATCCCAATATTCACTTCCTGTATTTATTGCTTCTAATTTTATTGTATTAATTTTAGGAGTAGTCCCTAAGTTTGTTGCAACAGTTGAATCATCATGATTTATAACTGATCCTGAATCAACAAATCGGTTTCTTAAAGGACAATTTTGAACTGCTTTACCTCCAAGTTTATCTGTATCGGATGAGTTTGTAGTTGTTCCATTAACAGTTACATTAATATCATCTACTCTTGTAGGATGTGTTCGACTAATAACATTAAAGTCATTAAAATACCCAACTATTTCAACAAAGAAGTTAGGTGTTACATTACCAGCCTCATTTGATTGAATAAAATGTCCATGATCCCCATTAAAAACTTGTGCATTACCTTTAATTCTAACCCACTCCCTACCATCTACTGAGTAAACTTCTGAACCATGTGTTGCAGTTTCTTGTTCAAGTAATTGCAATGACTTAAACTTATACCTCTGACTCCCAAAATGTCCACCAATTCTAGGGTCTTTGATAGCTTTACTTCCCTTGATGTCTGTATAATAATAACTGTGGCCGTCGCCTCCCGCTTGAGTTTGTGGAGTACCATAAGCACCAGAATGTGTAGCACCATTCAAAAGTTTCCCTGCAACAGCGGGTTGCAGAACTCCTGGCTGGATATGAGGTTTAACTGGAATCGAACTTGCAGCTATATCTTCTCCAGCAATCGTTGCTGTGGTTGCAGTTAATGTTTTATCTATTCTTCGTATTGGCATTGTTTACTCTATGGTTTAGTTGGCCATGTTATGTCTGAATATTTAGTCTTGCTAGACTGATCTGAAGGTAAATCCCTCAATTTCGTTCTGTATGTTTTCATGTCAGCTGAAAGTGTCTGGTCTGACAGAGCATGATGGTCTGTTTCTGCTAGTAATCGTGTTCTTTCTTCTCTTATCTGTGTCCATTCCTCATCTAATAATCTTTTGTCTCTAGCTGTGTCATCTGGTACAAAGTGAGATTGTACATATTGTTTTGGATCGTAACTTTTTCCGTCTGTATCTAATATTTCTTCTGCATCACGTTTGGAAGCATAGTATTTGATGTTGTAGACTGTTGGTACAGAGGTAATATAATCATTTAACTGTCCAAGTCTTGCTTCTACATCTTCATCTGTGCATTCAACAATGGTATATCCAGTTTCACCAGAATAGTCAGGCACACCATCAGAATCCTTAATGGTTTCTTCCCAAGCCCAATATTCAGGTTTGGATAACCCTTTAGTACTTCTTCTGCATTGCCACTCTGTTTCGTGGATTTGCTGAATTACATTTGATTTGTGTGATATAAACATTTTATCCTTTTGATACTTTTGGCATTTCTATTATTTCAAAATTTAGATGGACATTCCATTGATTACTTCCATCACCAGAAGCACCTCCCCCTGCAACATAATCTCCTCTTTTGAGGTATATTGTTACAACTGAAGTGCAAGTGTTTTTGTCACCACCTGTACTTGGTTTACCTAACATCGCTAAAGTACCATTAATATAAATAGCTGCCAAATCATCATTTGTATTTGACCAATTAGTAAATATGATTTGATAAGTACCATCCTTGAGACAAATCATTCTATCATATGCAATCGCAAAATCTTTATTCATGCGGTTGATTTTTCTGTCGTGTGCTGATGGTCTACCTCTCCATTCATCAAATATATTATTAGTTATATTTGTATGAACATTATTATGGTCAGTTCTTACTCTAGACATTCCAATATAACTAGTGTCTCTTGTCACCTCATCCCAGCTTTTTCCGTCTGGTGTAACAATCAAATTGTGTTGTTCCATGTTTCTGTCGCCACCGACTAACTCACGCAGCCAAGGTGTTTCAAAAGTTTGATAGTGATGACTTGTATGAATTGGTGTTGCGACTTGAGTAGATACAAAAACATACTCACCACTTGGAATTGTTGTTTGAATACTGGTTTGACCTAAAGTTACTGTTTCAGCTAATGTTACTGCATCTCCTAATGCACTAGCAGTATTATCTAATTTTGTTTCTGTAGCCGCAGCCCCACCCAATTCAGAAGTCCATGCTTGATTTGAATGAGCTACGTGAAATGCTCCAGTAGTTCCAAAAAAAGGAAGTTTTGCAGTTGCATCAGCACTTGTATTTTTTACAGAAAGTCCGATTACATCACCTCTTGGTTTACACCGATCAGAATGAAAAACCGCAGAAGAATTGTAAAAATGATCATTACAAGAACTTACTAATCTTGATCCTTTAGATATTTGTCCATAAATATCTGCCGATGTTCCAGTTTGTTTAAGAAAATCTGCCATCAGCATATAGTCAGCTATAATACATGCGTCCTCTGGAATTGGAGGTTTCTTAGGTTGGTAGAAGGTTATTTCTTTCTGATCATGAAAATGGCCGTTTGTAGTACTATCTACAACCACCCCATCAATCGCTAATCCCATATTATTACTACCATCCCTACTAGTTTTTAGAATATGAGATCCATAAGATAAATTTTGTGCTATAGTATAATTAATAATGCCTGCTCCAGACCAATCTCTGCCTATCATACTTACACCAGTACCTATAAATGTATACCAAGCTTCACAAGGAGCATTACCTCCAGCTAATTGAAGTTCTACCGATTGATTAGGATTCGACCCTACAGTTGCAATTACAACATTATTACCCGTCAGGGAAGTAAGTCCATCATCCATTACATAACCAATGTCATCGACAGAATTAAGCATACTTGCATCTGCATAAGTACCTCCTGTTCCTCCATTAGCTGCGCCATTTCCAAACTCTCTCCAATGGAAAGTTTTAGCAACTTCTGAAAGTGAGTGGTCTATTGCTCCTGAGAAAGTAGGTAGGTAAGTATCGTTTGCAACAGAAGCATTTGCTTTTGCATTAATTGCAGAACCACCAATACGTTGTGCATTGGGTGGCATTACTGTGACACTTGTTTTTATAGTACCATCACTTGCAACCCATCTTACAACACGACCGCCATTGTAAGGCTTATAATAATTATTTGAATGTTTCCAATTTTCTAAACCAAGTGAAGTTGCAGTATCAATGTTGTGTGAAGAACCAGTTCCTACTGGCCATGATGTTCCATTGTGGGCTCCAGATGCCCATGCAGTTGTTCCGTCTGTCTTGAATGCAAAAGGATTATAATGTTTGTGTACTGCATTAGTTAAAGTATTACTACCAATACTAAATTTCTTTCCATAACTAACTACATTCTGTGCTGGAATATTTACATGATTTCTTCTTGCAACTGACCCTGTGTCTTGGGCAATTAGTTCTATACTTTCTATTACAAAATGATTTGAGCCATCATAATTTTCTATTTCAATAGTATGAATAGCTGGAGTTGTAAAAGTACCAATACTTAAATTCGTTAAAGAACCAGCATGAACAAATCTAGGTACTACTTTAGCATCAGTAACGGATATACTACCAATGTCATTTTGAACCCAACTTCCACCATCAATTCTGTGTCTAAGATTATTATGATCGGTGTTATTTATTGTTGAAAGATTAATAAAATTAAAATAACCAACAACCTCAATTTTTACATCTCCTGCGGATGACATTGCACCAGAAGATACTTCCAAATATGCTCCATATGCATTATTGTTAGTAAGTGATTGCCGAGTTGTACTTCCATTTACAAATCTACACCATTCTCTACCATCTATAGACCAAACATCATCACCATGTATTGCAGACTCTTGTTTTAATTGTTGAACAGATGTAAACATATGTCTTTGGCTTCCAAAATGAGCTCCAATTCTAGGGTCTTTGATAGCTTTACTTCCTTTTATGGCCGTGTAGTAGTAACTATGGCCATCACTTTGAGCAGTTCCATAATCACCAGAATGATTTGTAGTTCCATCCAAAAGTTTTCCATCAACTGCTGGTTGTAAAATACCTGGCCGTATATGTGGAACAGATTGTATCTCTGCATCAGATACACCCCCTGCTACTAGAAAGTCTGCTAATTGTCTTGTTTTAGTTGCCATTTATGTTTCTCTTTTATCTTAATATTTATGCAGTTGTTGGTAAATACCTTATTACTAAAGATGACCCTGTTGCAGCTGCACCACCCGCTAAAGTAAGTGTAGTTGTTGATATTGTATAGTCAGTTGTTGGTATTAACATAATACCATTAAGTAAAACCAAGACACTATTTACATCATAGTATGATGTTAGATTTGGTCTTTTGATTGTCTGTGTCGTTTGTCCAGCAGTTGTCGTAACTATTGTTGGAGCTCTGTATGTTGCCTCACTATAATCTAAGTTTAAACTTGCATTCGTAATTGAACCATCCGTAACAGTTGGTACAGAGTTGTTCTGAGTTGCAACATAATGTACTGTAATGTTATTCGTTCCAGTAGGGGGAGCTCCTGTGAATGTAATCGATGCACCTGAAAGTGTATATGCATTTCCAGAACCCCTCTGGAAAACACCATCAACGAATACCATGATACTTGATTGGTTAGGTGGTGTTCTTCCTAGACTGAATAATGTTGTACTATTGTTTCCTGAGAAATGCTCTGAAAATGGTACTGTGTCATCTTCTGTAGTTGATGGAGTGAGTAATTGTTTTCCAAGATATACTATGAAGATTCTTGCACCGAATGAAAATGTAGTTCCTGTTCCTGCAACTGAGGCATTATTGGAAAGAGTGATTGTTCCGTTACTGGATGCACCAGTTGTTGGTATGGCTTGTACATGAGTGTTTACAGGAATCCCTGTTCCAGTTATACCCTGACCTACAACGATACCTGAAGTTGTTACATTTGTAAGACTGTTAGAACCAGCAGTAGTGTTTCCAGTTGCAGTTGTTACTGTAAGAGCTTCTGCAAAGGTAATCTGCATTTGACCAGTAGTACTTCTACCGATAGAAAATGCCCAATCTGGTTCTTGAACGATACCATCTATCGACACCATAATTTGTGTCGATTGGACTACATCAAAATCCAAGTCATAAGTAGATGCAGTTGTTCCTGCAATGACTTGTTTCTGAAATACACCATACGATGGTGCTAATCCTATGTAACCTTCACTCATTTGTTATCTCTTTATTTTAATGTTTACAAGTAGTTTTATTTACTTTAAAATTACTTGTCCAACGTGCAATACCAATTGATACTCTCATTTCTGCTAAAAACCCTCCATATCCGGCTGTACTTGGATAATTTTCACCCCATCTAAATTCGTGGCCTTGACCTGAAAACATTCTTCCAGTTAATGAATGATCCACAGTAGCTCCACTTGCTCTTGGGCATGAAGTTCCATCGAAAAATAAGTATGACCTTGCACCAGTTTGACTAGAATCCTCCGTGTCTCTTACGAATGCTACATGATGCCATTTATAATCATTATTAGTTGGAGTTGTAAAGACTATAGTACCACTATGCCATGTAACTGAAATTGATGTAGAATTAGTATGGTCAATCAATAAAGCATTTGAATCATTATTTCGTGCATCAAAAATAGCGGAAGCACCAGCATCACTACTTCCCATCCAAAAATCAACTGTAACACTACTTGATGATCCTTGAAACATCTTATGTTGCATAATCTTGATATAATCATCATTTGAATCAAAACCAATACCAGAAAATCCCATTATACCTAAACCAGTATCATGTTTTGCAGTACCATGCCCTGTGCAATCGTTTCCTCCAAAACAAGATACATCTGAAAAATGATCGAAATTGTTTTGGGGATGAGCGTGCATTAAAGAATAGGTATAACCATCTACATCATATTGACTTTCTCCCGGCCTATCGTAATTTGGAATATTTGTTGCTCTCATTTGCCATGATTCGGGCTTCATGTACATATTATTTTCTGCAATGACTCCCGATTTCATTCCATATGTTCCTCCAATAACTCCGCTCATATTTTAACTCCAATCTTGGTCTATGTAAGTACAAGTAACATCTACTTTGCAGTCTGCGTGTCCAGTTACTACTTGTAGATACTGAACGGCTGTTCCTGCTTGAGCAGCTGCCCCTATTTGAGTGTTTGCATTTGGTTCTCTACCGAAAAACGAAAATTTATCATTCCATGAAAATGTTTCATATAAATTAGCATCCCATCGTAATAATTGTATTTCTTGCGCTGAACCTCCTGCTGTTCTATCATATCCAACCAAATATACTCTTACATCGTTTGTATCTTCATGCATTGCAGTACAATGCATAAAAATACTTATTACACTATAAGTATGATGTGCTACTCCTGTAATTATTGATTGTGCAGAATTTGTTACATCTTCAAATAAACTGGAATGAAGTGTTTCTGTTCCGGCTCCAGTTGGAACTGCCATATTATCCTCCTAAAAATAATGCTGTTGTTAAAGGTCTGTGAAATGCAGAACTTCCAGCATTTTCAGTCCATTTTTGGTTTACGTTCCATTGATTGGTGTCATTCTCCCAAACAATGGTTTTATCTGTTGTTCCTTTTAGAGTAATTCCCCCACCATCTGCTGTTGTGTCTGTGGGAGAGGCTGTTGCACCTAACTCTATATTTTTATCTTTAATTTCTACAGTTACTTGTTCTACTGTTTTTGTAGCTCCACCTACTGTTAAATTTCCTGTAATAGTAATATTGTCATCTAACGCTGCACTTGTTACACTTCCATCAGCAACGCGGGTAACTGTTGACCTTATTGACATATGGTGAACATCAACCTCATCCGTATCTGCAAGAGATGCAGTAAAGGTCAATGCAGTTCCACTAACTGTATAGTTCGTTGTTGGTCTTTGGTATATACCATTGACATATACCATAATACTGTTTACGTTCAATGCTGATTCGGTAAGTGTGAATACAGTATTACTACTTGCACCAGCACTTCCTGCAAACTGGTCAACTCTACCTGACCTTAGATTGGCTTCAAGTTGTGAATAACCAACTGAGTTTGCTGGGGGAGTGTGGTAAATCTGTCCTGTACTTTGGTAAATCACATAACAAGTATCAGTAGTTGCAAGTACGTTTCCAGAACCAAAGTCTAATCTTCGTGGTCTACCATTGGCATCATTCTTAATAGTATATGCACTTGCTGGTTCTTGGATAACATTATTGACTACAACGATAAGATTCTCAGCTCCATAGCCTGGAATATCATGTGATAAGTCAAAGTGTGTTGCTGATCCATCACCAGTAACATACTCCCGCATTCTTGCAGGACTTACTTTATTCTCTGATTGATTACCAATATAAGACATTTAATTTTCCTTATGAGACATCTTCTAATACAGATGCAATACAATCTACTGCATTTGCAGCTGATGAACTTACAAATATTTTATCATTAACATTTGCGTGTTGTGATTCTATTACTAATTTTTGTCCAGAAATAACCTTTAGTGAACCCCCTACTGGTACTGGTGCATCTCTAACAACATCTGCTAAATGTATTTTTGACATTCTTACAGCATCACCAGTTGAATCAAAGGTTAATGCAGTTGATGCTGATTCTGATTCTGCTATTTTAAAAGTAGATGCAGAAGGTACAGCTTGTACATAATATATTCTATTTCTAGCCGTTGTTGGTGTAGATGTTGCTGTTGATAATTCAGTATCACCACTAGGTGGTAATGATGCATCTGTAAAACTAGGTTCATCTGTAGCAGTAAAAGTTACTCTATCATTTACAATTAAATTATGAGCTGCACTTGAGGTAGTAGTGAATAATCCACTTGTTCCAGATGCTACAGTAACTTGAGATGCATTTGCATTTGTAACTGTTCCAGATAAACTATGTGTTTGATTTTGACTTGCATCACACATACATACTGAAACTGTTACACCCGAACTACTTTTATTTGCTACATCCAATTCAATTAAAATTGATTTTTTAGAATCTGGTGCTTTATATACTTCTGTTGGTAATGTTGTATCTGCCGAAACATTTCTTCTGACAGCATTGTAAAAATTATTGGCCATTGTTTACTCCAAAGTTCTTATTATATTTATAATCTCGAAATCATCCTAGTGCTACTGCCATTGCAGCCGCAAATCCTTGTGTTGAACCAAAATCCAAAAGTGTATCGCCTGGACTTACAAACTTTACTGCATAAGTTGTGGAATCATCTGCATTTGAAAATTGCACAAATGTTCCACTTGTTGGATGTATTTTTGTAGTTTGTAAACTTACTATTCCTGTTACATTATCATTTAATAAAAATGACATTGTGTCATCGGCTGTTATATCTGTGACTATATTTGTTGTCTCTGATCCAGAGTGTACACCAGACCCACCTTGCAATGTTAATGTTTCTGCATCGGATGATTGAAGGTAATAAGAATCATCACCTGAAATTTGTGATGATAACTTAAACCCTTTAAAAATTTCATTAATGGCTCCTACAACTGTAGTAGCAACAGTATCAAGTTGATCTCCTGCATTTGATACAGTTACGTTTCCTATATCATCTACTAACCCATTTACATTTACCCTAAACTGTTCTAAGGTATTCGTTTCTTCTGTAGTTCTAGTTGCCATGTTTACTTAATAGTTGTTGAAGCATATCTTTTATTTCAGATACATCTTCTTTTAAATTATTTATTTCTTTAGTATTTTCCTCTAAAGTTTTATTACGACTTTTACGAGCAAGAGCTCCTTGCATATAATTATTATATGCAGTATTGTCTACATTCGTAATTCCTTTACTCCACTCATCCCTTCGTAATTCGGGATGATGCTCCACTTTTACTTGACTCATAATGCTAATGCTATAACTCTTAAATCTTGTATAAATGGTGGTTCAGTAGATTTAGTTCCTCTCATTACTATCTTTACTGCAAATGCAATAAAGGAATCTAAACCAGAAACCTCATAAGTTCTTTCTCTAAAATCTGAATAATCTTTAGACTCTGAAACAGTTTTATCGATTGTCATCAATGACCATTCAATATTCTCAAACGGACTAGTATCATCAGATTTTAAAGTTTTATAATATACATCAACATTTGCTGAACTCATTACTATTGCATCAAACATAACTTTCAATGCTGTTGACGCATTTGCTAAACTGACTTTTCTAGTAATGTATACAGCTGCATTTCCATCTCCATCGGCAGCTGTACTTGGTTTATATGCATCTGCAAGAATTGGTTCCGCAGTTGTAATATCACTTGCATATAAATCAGTCATTACATTAATATTATTTAATCTATTCTGAACACAAATCTGACCCATTCTTTGAGTATCTATTACAGGGGAAAGATTTTCTACTGGTGTAGTCATTGTTGCAAGTACCTCAAATGATTTATTCTGTGACATATATTGTCCTTCATTTACAGTAGATGCAACCATACAAGGTTCAGTAAAATTAACATTTTCGTTAGGTGAAACCTCTACGGCAGCTGAACCAGCAGTAAGTGTATATGAAGTTTCACTACCTCCTAGAACACCCGCGGTACTAGAAGGACTTGTTGCTGAAGTTGTTCTAACTTTAGTAATAACATCCGTACCACCAATTTCCATTAACTGTAAAGTTGTTTTTCCTGTGTCCATCATATAGTTTTCTGTTGCAGTAGCTGATGCCCCACCCATAACTTTTGTTTCACTAAATGTTGATGCACCACCAAGTGCAGAAGTAACATCTATAATATAATGGTCTATACCAACTTCTGCAATAGTCCATGTTCCATTTAATCCTGTACCATCACTTGCATCACCATCAGTTGGTTTTCCTGTACCTATATTGTAATCACCAGAACCAGAATAACTAACTGTTCCTGTTAATCCTGCGAGAGTTACTTTATTTCCAGCTGCATCATACATACCATGATTAAGATGTCTTACCTTAATCTTTTTAGTTCCATTAATAGTCATAACAGGAGATTGTCCTAATGCAACAGCTGGAATTTCTTTATTCTGTAATGTACAAGTACCTGGCGATAATGAGAAACTAGCTCTATTGATACTAAATTTTAAATCCTCCATCTGTGCAGCTGTCCATGTAGATGCATTCTGAGATTTGAACATTACCCCAGCGTAAGGTTGGTCTGAAATAGTTCGTGTTCCACCAACCTCTACATCTCCCATGTGTGACAACCAAATTAAATAATCCTGTGTGTTTGCCATGATGACAAAACAATATTCTATATCCTGTTGTAAATATA
>VTLG01006588.1_pt1 | contig 12713 bp, 14 predicted proteins | sample 4694571 | NCBI WGS metagenome assembly VTLG01 (sample SAMN12604809, study PRJNA352737) | marine metagenome | biome: ENVO:00000447; feature: ENVO:00000209|ENVO:00000569|ENVO:01000036; material: ENVO:00002151; isolation source: viral sequences binned using virsorter ... | reverse complement strand
ATCACTACCTTGAACAGTGCTATACTCTAGACCATCAGCATCAAAGAATGACCTACTCTCTGTAAAACCAAACTCGTCTCCAACCTCTATGAGTGCGTTATCTTGAGCATCAACTTGACTTATAGCAGTGCCTGAATAATGTTCAGATATCTTAGTGCCAAACTGTCCTCTTTGTACTAATAGATTAGTTCCGTTGATTTCTCTAATCCTCATAACTTCAGAATTTATTTGAATATATGTGTTAGCAGATAGTGACGCAGCAGAAGACACTGATATAAGAGTTTGTTTTGTTCCTACCTCTGCAGTTATAGTAGTTGCTGTATCATTATTATAATCTTTGACTGCTTGTGGTACCACAGTATATCTTTGTGCTCTTGGTGCTCTAATAGCAGTAGAGTAATCTACTTGTACCTTCTTGATGATTCCAGACTCGTCTGTTGGTATCTCGGAGTAGAAATATGTTTTTGCTATAAAGTCAAGATCATATTGTATGAACCTTCTTGTAGAAAAATCACCCTCATACTCATCAACGAAAGATACATTTGCTAATGTAAATGGTACATCTCTTTTCTCTTCAACACTCTCTAACATATTCACAGTAACATTAAATGATGGTTGAAAGTGAGGTAATATTTGTTCTATTATTTGTAGAGCATCATCTTGTTGCTTAGTTGCAAAGCTAAGTCTAAATCCTATCTCGTAGGGTACAGGAAGAAATATTTTTTTATGTTTAGTTTTGTCCGAACCTTTACCAGTAAACTTTGTTATGGGTGATGACTTACGACTTGGATCATAAGCATATGATGTAATTTCAAAAGATAATCTTGGTAAGTTTATAGCAACATTATCATCAAAGTTTGGTTGTTGTTCAATCCTCGCAAGAAATCTTTGCATAGGACCGTAGGCAATAGGTACTTTAATTTGACTAATTGCCTTTCCATCATTAGCAAACTTCTTGATTTTGATATTGTTGAACAATGTACCGAAAGCAATCACAGTCTTTCTTATTGTTTCATTGTAAAAATAACTTCCTAACATTATGCTACATTGCTATTTGTTTTTCTTTTTGCAAGAGGTAATTGAAAACCTGTCATTTTTTTAAATAGCATGTTCTCTTTTGATTTTTGTCCTTGATCTCTTATGAAATCATCAAAATTACCAGTTTGCTTACCATACATCTTTGGTGTTTTACTTAGATTCTCTAAGAATTGTTTGAATGTAATCATATCTCTCCAAATGGATTTCTTTCTGTAAAGTCTAAGATGCTTGTAGTAGTGAGATTTTGTATCTCATCTCCTGTATTGTAAACATCATCGTCATCATAATTTATACTATCTAATGCATAGACAGCAGTTCCAAATCCTACATTAGTTATGTTTTCTCCAACTGCAAAGTTACCAGAAAGATTTCTAGCAAGTAGAGTATTAGTGGTTGTATCCCACTTAGTTACAAACGCTGTTGTAAGAGAAGACTCACCAGTTATAACTTCACCATACTGGAATGTTCCACTTCCTATGGTGCTTGCAGAACCGACAGTGATTGTAGGAGCAGATGCGTAACTGTGACCTGCACTTAGGATATCAATATTTGTAACTTGATTTGTTGTTGTGTTGATACGTGCAGTGAGCACACCAACCTCTCCACCAGCAGCAGGGTTACTGACAGTGACCAATGGAGGAGTAACATAACCTGCACCTGCATTAGTTATAGTAATACCTGTAATTACACCACTTGTACCAAGACCTGCAACTGCACTCGCTCCTATTCCTTTACCATCCTCAGGTATAAATTGTATATTTGGTATCTGTGTATATCCAAAACCAGGATTTGTTATCCTTATGTCAGATACTCTTAATGATGTATTGAGTCTTGATCCTGAGGTAGATGTGATGGCAACAGCAGTCGCTTGTGTGCCACTAATAGGTGGTTCGATTACTATGGTAGGTGCATTCGTATAACCTGCACCACCACTTACCAAATCAATCTTGTATATAGCACCATTACCTATGGTTGCTGTTGCTGTTGCCCTTGTACCTGCATCACCTAGTATCATCGTTACTGTATAACCTTCGTCATCAAAATCGTCATCAATAGCAGTGACACCAGTATCAATAACTTCATCCTCAAACTCGAAGGGTTCACAGGTAAGTTCATATGTATATCTCTCACGTAACTGATAAAAATTCTCTATATCATTTACATACTTGATCTCAAATATAATATCCCTTAGTGGGAAATACATGAGGTCACCCTCATTAGGTCTTCCTTGTGATAGTAGAGGTGCAATACCCTGATCATATCTCTCAATAGATATGACTATCTTCATCTCTGCTGTTGACCTTACACCAAACTTTGTAAGTAAATTATAATTATTATCGAATCCTTCATATGATGATATGTAACCTTCAAGTGGGAATGATTTTTCAAACTTAGAACTTGTGATCTCTCTCATCACGTCCTTCTGATTTACTAAGGTACGAGGCATGTATATAAACTCAATACCGTGCATCTGGATCTGCTCTTTAGCAAGATCTCTTAGCAGGTTCTGCTCACCTTTGCTACCCTGTAAAAAGAACGGGTTGAGTGCCATTATACTCCCGATAAAGGATTACTTTTACCCATACGGATAGATCTCAATTGTCTCTTGAGAGGATTGGTTTCAGTGTCGTCAATAATTTTCAACCCCTTTATCATGTCTTTCATGTTGATTGGTTCGCCAACTTTCTTGACGAATCCACCCTCCATAAATTGCTTGAATGTTTTCATTATCCTATAAGATCAAGTGGTGGTAATTCGTATTCGTTTGCCATCTTACTTTCTAAAGTATCTATTTCTCCTAAAGCATCCTCATATATCTGTCTACCATTGAGTTCTACACCGCCAGGTAATTTTACACCTTGGAATTTTATAAGGTTTTGACCCCATTGTTTTTTCATCAATGCGGTAAAATACTTCTTCAAGAATGGATCGTTGTATACTTTAGTATAATCGTTTGGATCCAATACACGATAACATCTGATAATCAACCAGTCATTAGGTTGCATGCTAGAGTAATCAACATCCAGATACAATCTACTTTGTCTTCTGTTGAATCTAATTTGTTTCTCTGGGTGTAGTATATGGTCTAGATCTTCTAAGTATCTCTTCGTCAAAGTATATCCCATAAGTTCCATAGAACTAAAGAAGTATACATCATTCAACATCAACTGGTAATTGATATTGAACATGTTTGTACTGATCAATCTGTTATCTAACTTGAATACTCTTTCTATACCTATGACTGCATCAGGTATCTGTATAAAGTTTTGATTCTCTACAAAGTCGAATGTTGTATTTCCTATACCAGTTATATTAGCAGTACCAGTAGTTGTTGTAATACCAGTGGATGTTGGAGAACCAGCAATATTTGATGCTTTGATTGAATCTAAAAAATCTTGTGTGATCCTATGCTTTAGATACATCAATTCAACACCGTCCATGTGACGGTTCTGATATATCTGGATAGCATCATCCATCAAGTCTTCGACTTGTTCATCAGCAACGTTGACTTCCAAGACAGGTGCACCCAACTGTCTCTTGGCATACTTTACTAATTCAGTTCTGGTTGCAGGGTTCGCCATTTATAACATACTTTTCCTATATTTATGAACGTCTGATAACAACGTCTAATTCATCACCTGCTTCACAACCAGTTGCAGGTTCTACAATGGTTACAGCAGGGTTACCTATCGTCCAATCAACAGTCTTGTTTAGAAGAACACCATTTAGATATACTTCCATATTAGATGATGTAGTGGTTGCAGTCGTTGGTGCAAAAGCAGTCTGACCTTGGTTTGCAGTCAGATGATCTTCTGCCTGATCAGATACAATATCCACTTCATCACCAGCAGTACATCCTTGACTCAACACAACAGCAGTTGTAGCATTGTAATCTACACCTCTTCTCAGTCTTACACCGTTTAGAAATACCCTATAGTTCTTAGCAGATGCCAGACTACTTGAGAGAGTAAACGTGGTTTGGTTCTGTGTTGATGTAAATAACTCCTCCTCAAACGTGTGTCCAAAGTATACTACTATCTGAACATTATCAAAAACACCTACACCACTATTGAAATTGACTGTAGATGGTGCTGATAATTGATAATCATTAGATGCACCAACTCTTTGCTTGACACCGTTTAGGAATACCTGCACAGGAAATGCAGTTGCTTGTACACCATTATCAAATACATTAGGTGCAGTGAATGCAGTTTGCCCTGCTGTTGCAACAGTGCTTGATGAACTAATAGATGTAGCAGCACCAGTAGCACCTCCACCACCAGAGAGAGTCTTGAAGGATAGCGATCCTGCTCCATCCGTAACCAGAGCCTGGTCTTCTACCCCGTCGGTTGACGGGAACTGGAATCCTGAGATCGTAGATATACCAGTGGAGTATATGTTGGAATGTATACCATGTCTAAAGGTAGACAGACCAGTTACATGTACTTCATTAGAATGAAGAGTACCTAGAACTGTCGCTCCGACACCAGTAGTCTCAAAACGCTTTCCGTTATTATGGTATAACTCAACTTGCCCATCAGTATAAAATCTTGCTAACTTCTCACCACCAAGTTTCTGGAAGTCTATCTTACCACCATTACTTGTAAGTATAAGATCACCAGATCCATTGTCTAGAATATTGCTGTTTCCGTCGTGGTATATTAATAAGTCGTCTGTTGATCCGAATTGTGCCTGAATGTTGTCAGGGAAATTCAGGTGGTCTAACATACCACCTGTAACCTTCAGAGATCCAAGTGTTCCAATCCCTGAGGTAAGTAAATGCTGTGTTGATATTCCAACTTCTCGTACAGTAGTTCCTATGCCGACTCCAGCAGCAATAAAAACTTTTCCATCAGCAGTATTGATCGCAAATTCACCAACGTCGAGCGAGGTAGGATAATGCGGTACCTTTCCAGCGACACTAGATCGCTTAATCTTAATAGTCGGGCTAGCCATATTTTATTATCGGTATATACCGTCCAAATACACTAGAGAGTGCAGTGATAGTATTTATGTGTTATAATTAGTATGGGATTCAATTATAGGTATGGACAAGACTCTCGTGATACTCACAGGACCTCAAGGATCGGGCAACCATCTGTGGTCAAAAATTCTCTCATTACACGCAGATGTCTTTGGGTGGAAAAGTCTCTTAGATAATTACTGGGAGGCACACCGTATATCAGAACCCTTCGCAGAATACTGGAAAAATCCAGATAAACTGTGCGACTTCGATTGGTCACAGAGTGAATATTATTTTACAAGTATCAGTATCCCACTCGGCATCAAGGAATTAGGGACAATAAGACGTCCAAACATCATGCAGTTCGCAAATAAGGTCGAGTCACTTGGGATCAAAACAAAGATATGCGTAGTTGGTCGTGACCAGAATATACTAAAACATCAGCAGACAAGACTGAGAGGTGAATCTACTGTCAGGTACTTCCTAGATCAGTTACCAAAATTTTATAAACCGACATTCCTCAGTTACGAACTGTTATACCTCTACAAAGAAGAGTATCTGAAAACACTAGACATTGGTATACCCATAGCATGGTACGAGAGAGATAAGATCAGTGAGATACTAGAGTTAGATGCTAACAAGAAATATACAGCATATGTACAAGAAAATCCTCTAGACGACTGCAATAAGACAGGAGTTCCATCTCCATGGAATCCAAACATACCAGATAAACCACACTATAAAGATACAGATCATGCTTATGATGAGGGTTCTGCTCCATGCTGTGGTGCAGGAAATACCGCATCGCTTCCTATACAGGTTACAGCAGCAGAGATACCTAAAGGTTATAAAACTAACATCGCTATTGGTAGAACACCAGTTGAAGACCAAAAATGGGTGACCTATGAGTAAGAAACTACTAATCGTTACAGGACCACAGGGTTCTGGTAATCACCTCTTTGCAAGATTACTATCAGCACATCCTATGGTACAAGGATGGGATGCTTTACATGATAATTATTGGGTACCATCTGACGAAGAACCATTTGCCAGATACTGGGTATATCCAGATGAACTACAGTTTCCAAAAGGAGACTTCTTCTGTGCAAATGTATCTGTACCATTCTTTTATGATGGAGTCAGACGCACACCAAAAATCAAGGAGGTTGCTTACAAAGCAATCACCATGGGGATTGAACCAATCATTGCGATTGTATGTAGAGATAGAAATATAAACGAACTACAACAAAAAAGAGTTGGTGGTGAAGTGACTATGGATATCGCACTAGACTACTATAAAGATATAAGATGCCACTTTATAGACCACGAAGCATTTTTCTTATACAAAGAAAAGTATATGGAGTACCTAGGGAGAATACTAGAGTTCCCTGTAACGAAAGAAGGCATCGACAATTTTGTAACTGTCGATGCCAACCATAAGTATGTTTATCCCATTAAAGACCATTGGTTAGATAATGAGATCCGAAAAGGTCGTAAACCTTTTAGACGACGGCTAAAGGAGTAGCAGTGTTCTGATTGCTGATCTCTAGGAGGTCAGTTCTCATCTTCTCTACTAAAGCAAGTACGTGTGACTGAAGTGCTTCGCTACCTTCTACAAGTTTAGAAAGTGAACGTCCACCTAAGTTTGAGTGGAATCCTTCGTCTTTAGCAATAGTTGCATAACGTGAAGAGATAAATTTATCTTCTACACAATCTGCCATTTCATTGCTTCTGCTCTTCCTTCTGCAACCAATTGGTATGCAGCAAGTGCAGCTTCATCATTAGATGCTTCATACTTCTCAAGAAGTGATGCACCTTTTGCTTGAGGTTTTGCTGTCTCTTCAGCAAATGCAGCAGCAACATCTAGTTCTTCACCAGTGATGTGCTCGATTACTTCCTTTACCATACGGAAGTGCTTTGCTTCGTCCATAGCTTGACGGCTTAGAAGTTCTAAGTCTTTTACGTCGGTAGAAGGATCTGCTGTAGCAACTTGACCAGCGATAGCGTACATGTTTTGAGCTTCGTTGACCATGCGTCCACGGAAGTGCTCAACTAGATACTCATCACTTGGTTTAGATGCAAAGAAACGACGAACGTTTGAGCGTGATGCTTCAAATAGTTCTTTGTTTCCTTCTTTGATCTTCTTAACGAAATCTGTTCCAGAAAGCATTGTTATCTACAATATCTACGATACTATTTATCAATATCTTTTTTAGTCCACTCTACGGGTACCTCCCCAAATACTCTTTCGTAGTCTTGATAACATATATCGAATGCTTTTCTTAGCATATCATACTCTATAGGATTCTTTTCATTCCTCCATTGATCCCAAAATTCAGGGAACTCTCTTATGTTAGTACCTCTCTCTGGATAGTATGCATTCCTATGCATTTTTGGAATTGGATGTCCTAAGAAATCTGACAGTGTACTAGGATCTTCCCAGATTCTCTCCATAACCATTGGGAACACTCGCTCCTCACCAAAAACTCTAGCATGCCTTTCATACACCTTACCATATAATGCTGTTTGTCTTACATTACCTTCCTTATTATAAAGTTTATCTAGATTTGTACCTGATTGAGACCATATCTTACGAACAGGATCTCTGAATATTAAAGTTATCTTGATATCAAAATCTACCAGTTTATCCCGTATGTAACAGAGATACTCCTCATCCATGAGTGCCATCTTATTACAGAAGTCACCTAATGACTTGTACTCACCATCAAGATAATCCCAATGCTTCTTATAATATTCAATGTATTTGTCTATGGATGTGGGTAGAGAGTAAAAGTAATCTTCCTCTTCCTTAGTAAATTTTATATGTGATTTAGATGATGACTGAACAGAGTATTCTGGTGTTAGGAGAAATTTCTTCTTAGTCTTCGCTATATCTTTGCTGTCATTATATTGATTTCTTATAATCCATAACCAGTGAGTCTTCTTACGATGACCAGTATGCAAATACTTTGTATCATCTTGCAGTGTACGCCATAGTGGACTGGTTGCAGAGTATGCAGTCCCAAAGTTCAATAGTAAAGGTATCACTTATGCCACTCCTTTGGTATCTCACCAAATGTTTTCTCATAACACTTGTATAACCAATCAAATTCTTCTCGCATCTTATCATAATCAATAGGATTTTTTTCATTGACCCACTGGTCTGGGAACTCAGCGAACTCTTCTCTGCTGGTTCCTCTTTCTGGATAGTAAACATTCCTATACATTTCTGGAATAGGGTGTCCTAAGAAATCAGACAGTTCAGTAGGGTCTTCCCATATTCTTTCCATTACCATAGGGAATACTTTGTCCTTACCCCAGACTCTGACATGCTTTTCATAGATCTCATGATACAAAGATGACTTTTGTATATTACCTTTCTTTGTGTATATTCTATCATGCTGTGTCCATGCATTAGACCATATCTTACGAACAGGATCTCTAAAAATCATAGTGACCTTAATATCAAAGTGATCAGACAGTGCATCACGAAGATAGCAGAGATAGTCTTCATCCATAATCGCTGGTTTGTTAGAGAAGTCACCTAATGACTTGTACTCACCATTCAAATAGTCCCAATGTCTTTTGTAGTATTCAATATACTTGTCTATAGATGTGGGTAGAGAAAAGAAATAGTCTTCTTCCTCCCTAGTAAATTTTGTAGGTTCTCTTGAGTTATCACCAATACCTTGTCCTCTTGGCACTGCAAGAAACTTACGTGCTCTACCCTGCCATCTTTTATAACTTTCTAGAGAACCCTCATTATTTTTTCGTTTGTTATCAAAAGTAAATTGATCTTGATATTGTAGAACGTATAACCAGTGAGTCTTCTTACGATGTCCTGTATGTAGATATTTTGTACTGTGCTGGAGAGTACGCCATAGTGGACTGGTGGCACAGTAAGCACATCCAACATTGAATAGAAAAGGTATCTTCATATATCGAACTCACGTTTACGCCATTCCTTTGGTATGTACCCAAACTTCTTTTCAAAATTTACATACAGAAAATCTAACTTCTCCCTCAGGTAATCATATGGTACAGGTTTAGTTTCCCATTGATATTGATCCCTCAACCATTTGTATTTTGGTATGTTCATTCCCATCTCTGGCCAGTAACAATTCCTATGCATCTTATCAATCTTTACACCTAAGAAATCTGCTAATCCACTAGGATCTTGCCACACATCCTCCATAATAATAGGATAGACATTCTCTTCACCCCATGTATCTACATGATTTTGGTACATTATATCATAGTGCCACTGTGGTTTTTTATCTGCTGGTTTACGAAATACCTTATCCATATCACATTTACAATTAGACCATATCCTACGAACTGGATCTCTAAAGATCATAGTGACCTTGATATCAAATGCTTCTAGCATTTTATCACGTATATCCATCAAGAACTCTGGATGTAGAGTACAGTTTTTATTAGAGAAGTCAGCAACATACTTGTACTCACCATTCAAGTTATGATAGTGTCTTGTAAAATATTCAATATACTTGTCTATAGATGTTGGTAATGAGTATAACTCTATCTCCTCTTGTAGTGTAAAAGATGACTTCTGTAGATGTGCTGGTTTTGATGATGAGGGAGGATCGAAAGGTGTCGTCTCATGTTTCTGTGCCCACTCATGCCATGTTCTACCATTTTGATCTACGTATTCTTTATAACCATACTTCTCTGCTTCCATAAACTGTAGAATAGTCAACCAGTGAGTTTTCTTTCGATTGCCACTATGACATATTTTATTATCCCACTGCAATGTGTACCACAATGGTGTGGTAGCAGCGAAGGATATGCCTGTATTCATTAGAAATGGTACTTTACTTGGCATATACGAAATAATATCTAAGATCGTTCTGTTCTGTGTATTCCATCTTCAAATCTTTTACAGTGTAGTTATACTTTCTTGCAACTGAGTATATCTTTTTCTGTGACCACCCAAACCATTCAATACCCTCCACACCTTTATGTGGTATGCCAGGATTGACTCTGAATATCATCTCCTTTCTAAACAACGGATACAATAACCTTAGTTGATTGTCAATATTTTTCTCGTTACCAAAGTTTATAGACCCTAGACACAACACTATATCAAATGCTGCCTTCTTGTATACTTCATCATCTGGATCTGTTACTAATTGCTCTAATGATATTTTCATGTCAGCACAATCATTATAGGGGTCTATTCCTATAAGATGATGTATCTTTCCCTTGAGTCTATTGTAACCACATCCTACATCTAGGACGCTATCAGGTCTTTGATTATTAACATAATCGACCAGATTATAGCCGCTATACTTAAGAAATTGATAATTCGTGTCTTTCCAGATTCCATTGAAATAGGAGTCCATTACTTGGTTCTTGCTGATTTGAAGGATCCTTTCTTATCCTCCAACTGTTCTTGCATAGTATTGACTTGATTTATCAGTTGAACTATTCTTGCTTCAAATGCTATTGATTTGGATGTTTCTTCATTCAATCTTCTCATGTATATCTGAAGAATGTTTGTTAGTTCTGCTTCTTTGTTTTCCATAAAAAAAAGGGGGTCTCCCCCCTAATTATACAAGTTTTATATTACTTTGTCTAGAACGCACCACCATCAACTGTTATGTCATTGAGAGATCTAGTAGTACCACTACATGAGATGACCTCATGTGCACCAGCACAGTCATTCAACCATAAAGATCCAAGCTCTAATGCACCATACGAAGTCGGTGTCATAACACCAGAGTTTTCAGTACCTTCTTTTAGTAGAACAAATTTGGTTGCACTATCATCAAAGTAGAACGCTGCTTTTTTAGCAGATCCACTATAGTAGTTCATGATAAGACCAACATCCTTGTTAGTATCAGAACTTAGTGCTGCACCGTCAACTTTTTGAAGTTCCAGTAACGTATCTTCAATGGACGTGTTTACGGTATTGATCTGTGTAGTCGTACCCTCAACAGTCAAGTTTCCAGTAACTGTCAGAGAGTTTGCAACTGTCAAATCTGTTAGAGATGCAACGGTACCTAAGGTTTTCCATGCAATCGATTCAATTTCATCTCCAACTGTAGCACCCTGTGTAAGAGTAACAGTGTTAGAGTTAGTCTGTACGTAGTCAGTTCCAGTTTGAAGTCGAACACCATTCATGTAGATGTCAACGAAACCTACTTCATAACCAGCAGCGATGTTTACAGCAGTCTGACCTTGTGTCAAGGTTTGTTGCTGATTACTTACGTATGTTGTAGCAGCAATACCAGTCGTAACGATGTCTGCAACACCATTTGAAACTGAGTAACTATCAATACCACCACCACTGAACTTGAACGCTGTTACAAGACCGGCAGATCCAGTGTTTTTGATCGCTCCGATAAGAGGTATCAAACCACCATCTGCTTGTCTGATATCAGGTGCTTCAATCGCTTGTGAGAATGTAGCGATACCAGATACTTTTAGGTTTGTACTGTCTACAAATGCAGCAGTAGTAATACCAGAAATTCTAATTTGAGGGAATCTAGCACCCTGTCCACCACCAAGTACGTAGTCCTTGATTCTCGATGCGTCTGTCTTTCTATTATTCTCTCCACCACCATCAGAAAGTATGAATTCATCTGTTCCTACAACCTCTTCTCCAAGGTCAGTTGCACCGTTGATATTGATTGACGCAATGTCAACTACAACGTTTGTACTAAGTGCAGTAGCAGATAGAACTTCAGAATTAGCAACTTTGAATACCTTACCAGAAGCAAGATCCATGTTTTCTGAAGACTCCCAGTTGTCACCAGTTGCTTCAAACTTGAATGTCTTGTTACCTTCTCCAGATATAACTGTAATACCACCACCATCAGCAGCAGCGTCATCAGCAGCACCAGTACCTAATTCAAGGTTCTTGTCATCGACCTGCATGACAGTACTATTAATGGTAGTTGTGGTACCATCAACTTGTAAGTCACCAGCGATAACAACTTTACCTGTGTTGTTTCCTACAGCAGAAGGGTCAATTGTTATAAGAGCAGGACCTGAAATTGTGTCTGAGGTCATCCTCATTGCCACACCTTCAGCACCTAAGTGAACTGCGTTAGCGTTTACTGTACCAGTTACAGTAGCTGTGCCATCAACAGTAAATGTAGATCCGTCAAATGTAAACTTAGAATCATCTTCTAATTCACCACCAGTACCAGCAATAACGATTCTGTTGTTTGTTAGGTCTTCTACCTTTACAGTGCTTGCATTGATACCATTGTTAGCATCAAGTAAACCAGCAGTAGTTGTAACACCAGAAACTGTTAGTGTTGTTTGATGATTGAATGCTGATGTCTGTATACCAGTTACTTGTAGGTTTGGTAATGCAGCACCTGCTGAGTTTGAGTTTACTCTACCAAGTACATAATCTTTTATTCTTATCGCATCTGTCTTTCTATTCGTTCCCCCGCCACCATCATCAACGATGAATTCGTCAGCATCAACTATATTTGCTCCAATATCTGTACCACCATCAATATCTAATCCAGATAGTGGGAATGCTCCTCCGTTCCATCCTGATCCAGTGTCCCATGTCATGGTACCACTGCCATTTACTCTTAGGTAACCACCATTGGTAGGTACGGCTGGGAATGTGTATGTCTGGTCAGAACCAATTGTTGATGGTGCTTCAATCGTGATAGCATTAGCACCGTTATTGGTACCTTCAACTAACTTTACACCAGAACCTGTTGTG
>VTLG01003098.1_pt1 | contig 12714 bp, 16 predicted proteins | sample 4694571 | NCBI WGS metagenome assembly VTLG01 (sample SAMN12604809, study PRJNA352737) | marine metagenome | biome: ENVO:00000447; feature: ENVO:00000209|ENVO:00000569|ENVO:01000036; material: ENVO:00002151; isolation source: viral sequences binned using virsorter ... | reverse complement strand
GAATCTTTTCACCTTTATAATCTACAAACTCAAAAGGACGGCTGTTCTTTGCTGCCAATGCTTTTATTTCTGGGCCACTCCCAGAAGAAAACCCTCTATCCTTATCCTTCCATCGAAGGTGATTAAGGGCTTCAACTTCTAAATCTGTTAAGAGGGCAATCTGGTGTGTTTTATCATACCTCCCTCTTCCTTTGCCTTTTGGTAACTGTGGTTTTGAGGCCATTTTATTCTCCTACTGAATTAATTGTTGTAATCTATGGGCCAACATTACGAGAGCTATCTGTTGCACTTCCTGCCATTAAACGATCAAACAAAGCACGTTGTTTTTTCCTGTTTTCAACTTCCTGTTTTATCAGCATACCTTGAGTTATCCCCTCAAACACATCAAGTACAGGTTCATACTTACCAGGTGTAGTTGCCTGCTGTGCTGATTGAATTTGCAGAGAAGCCTGAGAAGCTGGGCTAGTGGCCGCATCAACTTGCTGTAGAGAGCCACCCCTTGCTTTGATCAGTTTATTTTTTAACTTAACCGCCTCCTTTTCTGCTCCTAATGCTGCATCAACCTGACCTTTTGCATACATTTTCTTTGCAAGTGCCTTTCTATTAACATCACTTGAACTTCCTCCCCTGGAATACTTACCGCCTCCAAGTCCCTGACGAGAGAGTGCAACTGTCAAGTCACCAAGAGCCTTACTCCTTTGATCTTTTATGCCTGTCATTGGTGCATCCATCGCAAATTTAGTGTAGCTTCTCCTGACTGGATCACCATAGGCAAATGCTTCAAGCTCGGCATCAGTTGCATCTTTGCCAAGACCAAATTGCTTATATAAATCCCATACAGCCTCTGTCTCTTCCTCTTTCCACTTTCTGAGTTTATTTTGATATTCTTGCTCTGCAGATACGCCTCCATCTCCACCGTCATCTCCTCCACCGCCTGTCCAGTTTGAAATATTCCAGATACTATGGCTAGTGCTAGGGTCTAAAGAAGTCCCTGATATTATCTTAGGGATGTTCCTGCCAAGCCCCTTATTTAAAATATCTGCTTCTGTACTGAAGGCTTCCAGTTTAAATTCACTCATAAAACTCCTTTATCCTGCTTCATTTAATTCATAGTGTACTGCACAGTTACCTAATGTTGCAGCTCCTGCCCTTGAATTAACCATTCTCAGTGCAAGATGTGTTGAGGTGGAGCTTAAAGATACTCTCCCCATCCCATACGTTGCTTTATTAATCGTTGCGGCTGCTTCGTATTGGGTAATATCCGTTGGATCAGTTCCTATGGATATGTCCCAGTCTGATGAACAAACAGCATCAAATCCAGTCCACATTTTATTTGTTGCCGGTTTCCCTGCATCCAGGAATGGGAGCTGGACAGTGACTTCTGTTGAGTCATATTCATTATTAAATTCACCTCCAAGGCTGTAAATATTATCACCAGAGCGGCACAATAGTTCTGTCCCATCAAAGGCCCAATGGTCTATTGTGAATCCTGGCTCATACACAGACCACGCAGAAATCTTGGAAGAAGGGAAGTAGCTAAACACATAGACCTTTTCCCCAATAGCCAATAAATACCTTCCGTCCCTTGGATCAACAACCCCTGTTGCCTTTCTTGCCACTTGTATATCCTCAGCTATTGCATCAATAATAATAGTGTCAATGGGGTTGCCTATATCTCCTATATATGCACTATTAGAGCTGTCTCTTGCTTTCAGGGAACGGATACCTGATCTTGACAGGTAAAAAACATCTGAATCTCCAATTTCAACCACGCTTCTCCCGGAAATTGTCCCGGTATTATTCAATATCTGCGATCTTGAATATGCATCAGGGTCTTCATCAACATTCCAGATTTGTATAACGTCCTGTCCAAACACTGCAAGGTTATCAAAATAAGGTGCAATTGCCACTAATTCTTCTGCACCTCTTGAGTGGTTTGATAATACCCTAAAACCTGATCTATCTGTTCCTAAAGAACCCCCTAAATCTGATCCTGTTGATTGCCACCAGGTTGGATCACCAATATGGCTGTTGTGCCATCTATCATCACTCAATGAATGCATCTGGTTATCAAAGGCACGGACAAAACCTCCCGGTACATGAGACAATGGACTGGTTGACATGGCAAGGCCTCCTGCAGTGGCACTAAGAGTCCCATGTGTTAAATCCCCTGTTTCAATAACATCAACAGTTTTTGAGTTTAATGCTGTTCCTGACTCCCTTGCAATGATATTCACTTGTGCTCCAATGGATGTTGCTTCCCATTCTGGATCAGTAAAGGTAGAATTAATTTCATCTGCCACTTTTTCTGCCGTATATGTGTGGGATGTCTCCCACAAAATTGGATTTTCAATAATGGATGCCCCATCCACAGTAATATTTGTAATGGCGTTGTCCTCTCCATTTGCCATATTCCCTGCAGAGCCAGTAAAATCTCCCTCCACCCCAAAACTTACTTCCAGTCCATTCTGGCTTGTTCCTTTGGTTGTAGCATTAACGAATACTGTTCCAGAAGATTCAGTTGCAGTATAATTAGGTGTAGAAGTTAAACTGTTTATTGCTGCTGCAATGGCAATCCCAGTTGTGGTATTACTCCCTGTATGAGCAATTGGGCCTGTTAGAATATCCACATTATTTACACGCAAGTTTAATAAGTTATTACCAGGAGTTGATGTCCCTGCTGTAACGTAAAATGCTCCTTGAGCAGCAGTTCCTGTTGATGAGGTTGCATTGCCTCCTGTTATTGACCAGCTTGACCTTGCCCTGCCTTCCAGCCAATCGTCAATCCTGTTATTTGGCGTTGTCCCGGAATCAACATACTCATCCCAGTAATGGTATATAATCCCATCTGTAAACTGGGCTGAGGCATAAACCCTGCCCTCAAAAAAATCGTGTCCTAGAATTTCTGCCATTGCAGTAGACCCATTAGCATGTTGAAATCTAATATAGTTAAGGTTTACAGGTAATGATGAAGCCAAGGTAATATTATCACTCCCAAAAACAAACACTCGCCCTCCTCCAGCTGCAAGTCCATGTGTATTTGCAGGAAGGGTTGCCCAGAGTTTAAATGCTCTTCTTTTTTCAATTTCGCCTCCCCTGGTAACATGTGCATTTGTTAGTGTAACGGCAGTTCCAGGAACAGACGTTACAACAGTCCTCCTGGTATCAATTCCACCTTTAAAGTCTTCAACGAGTACATAGGGCATTACGGTACTCTCGCTATCAGGAACGGCCCTCTTGGTTTATATTGGTCAGGTTCTTCATTCCCAAAAACTATTGGTTCACCTTTAGACAGCCTTCCTTTTACTCTCATATAATGCTGGTTTGCCTGTGCCAGCTTCATTTGTGCATCTGGGCTTTTTTGCCGTGCCAGCAACTCTCCTGCAGCAAACAGGACAATTAGCTGATCATCAAGGTCTGCAGTATCTGTTTTTGCAGACAGGGGTTTAAGGTTTAAAACCCCTTTCAGCCTCACTACTCCTTCTCCTGTTGTTGCATCACCATTATTGGAAGGAACAGGCCAAACCTCAATTTGCCCTTCTGAATCACCATAGGCATTGTAGCGCATAATGGGCCATGATCTTTTATCTGTGTCCGAATCATATTGATTATAATGTGAGGGGTCAATACCGTACTTTAGTCTCACCCAAGCCCCACCATACTTAAAGCTGGCAACCTCTATTCTTTCCAGTGTCATACCACTTGGGACATTGTAATATCGTTGTCCTGCCTGTAAGACAATATCTTTTTTTGTATGCAGGAAAGGCCATGAAAAATCTTCCCACAACCTTCTTTGTACTCTGTTGAGGAGTTTCAGCATCATAGCCTCTGTTGCCTGACCTAAGTTGGCAGACAAAGAGTGGCCTGCTTCTGCTCTTAAATCGTCCAGTAATACTTGGAGTGTGGTATTTCTAGCCATTATATATCCTTATACAGCTTCTGTTTCCGGCTCTGGTTCTTTTTTATTCTTACCTTTAGGAAATGTTCCTATAGGCTCTGCACCTTGTGCCATAAGTGAAGGATTAATCTTTAATTTTTTAATATCCATTGGCAAGTCACCGTAGGCATTAAATAATTTTGCCACCTTATCACCACCATATATTTTACCCAGACGTTCCCTTTCTGAATCTGAATCGTAGTTTTCCTTTGCAGTTAAGGTGATATTGAATATTGCAGAATCACTATGAATACTTCTCAATATAGCTAATTCCGGGACAGAAACCCCATCCTTCCTAACGACATGCCTAAGATCACCAGCTAGAGCCACATTAACTTGGTACATATTCTCCATAACTATTTTCCTTTTGAAACGGCAACCCACCTTAATGGGTTGCCGGATTTAAGTCAGGGTTTACTGAATTTCGTAAACACCGTGACAGTTGAGTTGGGTGGCACACATCACACAGGTTGTCGTAATCGCACGATAGATAACATAACTATCGTGAGGACGAGCTGGTGAGTGTCTAGCCATCTTTTCCCCTTCCATATAATGCATATACAATTTCGTTGGATCAATTATATAGCATCGTTTGTTGCCGTCTTTCCCGGTCAGGTTGATGTCATCAAGTTCGGGATCATACTGGAATTTAAGTCCTCCATAATGAATTTCCCCTATTGAAATGTCGGTAGATTTACCTCCACCAGACCAACCTGTTTGGGTATAATTACCCTTGTTTTTCAGCTCAGTTCCGAGCCTATCCAGAAAAGCACTTCCGCATACTGCTACGGTGGGTCTTCCACCATATCTGCGAAGCTGTCGCATTTCCGTGTGCAGAAGGTCAGTCAATTCCTGACCGCCAGAAGTTGTTGCAATTGAAACATTTGCACGGTGTCTCCACCAGGAATTTGCGGAGGTGCTTAATCCACCTACGGTTACTCCTGATGCTCCTGCTACATCAGGTAGAAAAGCCCTGATGCCGTCAAATGCATCTGCATCTGCAGTTCCATCTCCATAAAGGAAAGAGTTCATTCCCCGGCTATATCCCTCCATCATATCATCGAGTTTATCCTCAAGGATATTTGCAAGCATGGTTGCCTCACGGCCTCCATGAGAAGAAGTATTTTCCCCGGTTGTACTATCCGTTACGGAAATGCCATCATGCTTTAGTTCAGTTAAAGTAACTGAAATTCCAGCGTGATGCTCTTTCCATGTGTAATTCACACGTTCTATGTTTGTGGGCGTTTGATACGTTACAGTATCGGTGGCTAAATAGCCTTCAACTGTAGTTGTATAGTTACCCTTTACAGCCAAACTGACATCTCCCCGGCCTCCTGGAAAAGTTTTTGAGTGCTTTTCTATTGCAGCCAAGAGAGGTTTATCTTGTAAACTCTGTGCATACACAGTCCCCTTGCTTATATAAAAGTCAAGGGCCGCATTTGTCACATTGTCAAGTTGGGCAGTTGTTAATGCTGCCATTTTAATAGCTCCTTATTATGGTGATACTCACAAAGCATTTTCTGTAAGTGTCCTGGAAATTACATCCTTTAGACTTGCAGGCTCTGCTAGTGGAGTACCTCCGAGTTTTCCACCTGTTGATGTGCGGATAGGCTGGCGTGAAGGAGTTCTGGACTTATATCTTTCATTGACAGTTTCATAAGCCTCATTTGCGATGCCTAAAACCTGTTCAGAAGTTATTGGTCTGCCTCTTTCATTCACCAATGCCGCCACACGATCATTAATTTCTGCCTGTTTGAGAGAGAAATCCGGGTCAGAGTTACGAGTGGTACTTTCCCAATCCTTAACTACTTTTCTCAAGTAAGTCAATTGGGCATTTGCCTTTTGCTTCTTATCATCCTGACTAGCTTTAGTGGCATCTTCTTCTTGTTGTTGCCGTAAAAGCTGTTCACGCTGTAATTTAGCTCTTGTCTCACTCAGCTCTTGTGCTGCATCTGCATCCAGGAAGCCGTCATCAAGTTTACCTTGAATGTCTTCCGGCAGGGTTTTTCCAGTAAGTTCGTTCATACTGTTCAAATGACCTTGCAGGACTTCATAGGCAGTGTCAGGATCATTCTTTATTAAAGACATAATCTTGAACCCTTCAGCTGCATCATCTGCAGAGAGGTTATTCTCACCTATAAAATCCACGATCTTTTGATACTGTTCAGAATCTTCCTGAAAATTTTCTGCCTGTTTTTTTAGCTCATTTTTTTCGGCAATGAGTTTCCTGAACCGTGGATGTTTATTAAAGGGTACATCTGACCAATCATCTGCCTCAAGCTGAGGTTCGACTACCTCTCCTGGAGCTTCTAATTGTTCTTCCTGCCCTTTTTCGGTTTCTATCTCTTCAGAAGTTGTTTCTTCAGTAACCTCTTCTTTTGGCAGTGCATCCTGCACCACGGATAAAAGAGATTCATCAGTTTCAGCTTCCGTAACATCTGACGAAGATGTTTCTTCTCCCTCTGTTGTGGAAGACTCGTCTATTGTTTCTTCTGAACTGGGGGACGAGTCCTGTTCTATTAGCTCTTCAGCCATATTACGTCCTTTAGTTTTAGGTTAATTGATTATCCTGCTGGTAAGCCTTTTCTCCCACCTTTAGGACTTGGTTGAGGGGCATTACTACCCCCTTTACCGCCTTGTGCTTCAGGGGGCTGACCACCCCTCTGCACATTTCCTGCTGCCCCAAGAAGTTGATTCTGGGCAACAATTGAAGGGAAGTTTCCTGTAATTGCCTCAGAAAACTCCATTTTATCATCCAATCTTTTTAACAATTCTTTTGCAAGGAACTTAGGATCAATACCTGGTATCTGTATCAGGAATGGAATGATTCTTTCAATATTTTGCAACTCTGCTGCTTTGTTCGGTTTACCAGTTGATCCAGCCTCTATTTCAAGGTATATTTCATTTAATACATCTTCTCTCCTAAACTCAGGCCATCTTGCACCTGGGCCTACTATTTTCTTTACTTCCTCTGGAGACATTTCAAGGAGTAAAACCTGACCAGCGGCCCTGGTAATTTCACTCATAAAGCTGTCCAGGTCATCAACATTTGCTCCAAGTGCAGAACTTCTTGATGCTTCTGCAGTTGACACCTCTGTTGCAGTCCCTTTTGAAATTTGGCCGTATGTTGCTTCCTGTTGTCCTGCCACAAGCTGAACATCATCAAATATAGTCCCCACTTCGTATAAGTTAGGATCAATTCCAACTTGTTTTACTGGCTGCAGCACATCATCGACTTTTTGACCTGAAGCAAGCGCCTGCAACTCCAGAACAGAGTTTGCCGCAGGGTTTCTCAGAAGTGCCTTATCTTCATCCTGCAACATTCCTGCTGGCGCAACATATTTAGGTCTATTTGCTCGTCTATGCTCCCTCAGTCCCTGTCTTGCACGATTATACTCATGTTGCATAGGGGAGAGTAGTTTAATGTCAGAGGGAGGGAATAAGTGATCTTTATGCTCAACCTCATTAAATGCCAATGAAAAGATGGGCCAGAATGTTTCCAGTTTAATTGGAGGAGCTGTAGGCTCTTTCAGAAAGTCCTTATGCCCATCACATACCACATACATTAAACCTGAAGGTTTATCGTAAATTTCCCAGACCATTGCAAGTCCCTGCCGCATATCTTCTGCAGTCATTCCATCAAATCTCTCATAGATATGATTAAGGGGTTTATTATTTGTTCTCCGTCCCTTCATGTCGTACTGCATGTAATCCTCTTTAATATCCACATCATAAATTTCCTGCACCTCTTCTGTTGACATGAACATTTCGTGTGCCACCCATGTTGCTCCTACAAAACCTCTCAGTTGCCTGCACATTGGATCAATAATGATCGAATCACATTCAGGGAAGTCAAAGAGTAATCCTTCCTGTATTGTCACAAGAGGTTCTTCCTGCAGGCTTTTAAGCGAGAGCAGAAGTTCTTCCATTTCTGCATCATCATCGTTAATATCTCCCTTTTGAGCATCCTGAGCAATTCTGCGTAGATGATCAACCTGAGTTTGAACATCAGAAATTTTTGCAGAAATTTCTGGGAGTCGATCCATTTCTCTTTGGTATCCAACTTTGACATAGCCCACTGAAGTAGTAATAACTCGTCTGACTAATCCCTTCATCTGGGATTTAAAGGTAGGTCTTTGCTCATTCATGTAATAATCAAAAAGCAGCTCCAGGGATTCTGAAACTTTATCCATCATGTGCCTTTGCTGCTTAACTTCTTCAAACTCCTGCACAAGCCTTACTGAAAATGGGGAGGGCTGGAAGCCTTGCTTTTTTGATGCATCTAATTCATTGCGTGCCATTGCAAGGGTTTTGTCATCTCCATCCCACAAGTCATAATCCAACCTACGTCTTCTCTGGGCAACAGGCTTTGGATTTTTTGCATAAAGTGCCGCAGTTCTCTGGTGGACATGACGTTGCAGTATGTTGGCAACATATTTTTGATCATCCCAACTACTATCTGAAAAGCCTTTATATGTAGCTTCCATATCAGACTTCATTTGTTCAAAAGCCTTTTTATGAAACGATTTTGCAGATTGTACCCTTGACTGTAATTCACTGACAAGGTTCTGCCTTCTCATGGTAGGTTCTGGGATATTTTCTTCTTCCTCAGAAATATCTATTTCTACCATACCCTCAAATTCTGCCATTAAAAACCACCTGTTTGATTAAAATTCAATTGTTCCTCTCTTAATTTTGAATCCCATTTTACCCAGGCTAATGTTCCTATTTTTGGAGATGTCTTCCGTACTCTTTTTCCACCTGGAGCATTGAGTTCGCCTAGTCCCATTCCAACCCATGATAATGCATCCACAAAATCATCATGCCTGGAGTTAGGGAATTTTAATAATTCATCAACTGCCTTTATTCCCCATGATGACACCTTTGGAAAATAGACTTTCTGCATGGCCATCCGGCCTATAAGTGATTGCGCTCTTTGAACCTTATTTGCTACTGGAGTCACTTCTTCTATTCGGCAATGGGTTTGGGTCTCAAACATTCTTTTCCTCAAGAAAGGCCCAATTGCTTTTGTAATATGTCCTCTTTCAGCCCACCAGATAAGGGGTTTATGTCGCTGGATCAACTCCAGCATTGCAGACACAACTACATCAGAAGGCTGTTTCTGCCACCAACAATCAATAACATAAATATCATCCTTCTCATCAACCCCTACCACAATGATGCATGTTGCATCATGCCTTGTTTTATCAATTCCAACTGCATGGTCTGATGCAGCATATATTCTCAAGTCTTTTGGCAAATTCCTTTTTTCATAAAAGAGGATATTATCCCTCTGGAACAGGTCTCCATCTTCCGGGCTGGGCTGTTGCTGGTACAGTGCAGAAAAACCCCTTGGATCAAGGTTCTTCTGTGCCTCCAGGAACTTAATATTAAACCTCTCAGGCCAGAGGACTTCTCCTTCCTTACGTTTGAGCGGATCATCCTCCCCGGCTATTGCCGGGAGGTTGATGATCTTCCATTTTGAACATTCCTCCTCAGTGTAATGAGGATTCAAGGGATCGGTTAATCTCCCCACCAGGTCATCTTCATGCCATCTTGTAGTAACAATAACAACAGAGCTGTTCTCAGTCATAAGACGAGTCATAAATACCTGGGTAAACCAATTCCATAAGGATTCTCTCAGCGTTGGAGAAAGGGCTTCCACGCTGTCCTTGATGGGATCATCAACAATTAATGTATCACCACCACGGCCAGTAATTGACCCACCCCGACCCACGAAAACTGCCATGCCTCCATTTTCTGTCTGCACCCTTGACTTAGATGCACCACCTTGCCTGAAAGCAAAATTTGGAAAAACTTGCTGATACTGGGAAGTTGACATTATTGATCTGCAATCTGCCCCAAAATCCTGTGCAAAGTCTTCATTATATGTTGCAAATATTACGTTCTTATATGAATCTTTCCCCATCAACCAGGGTATAAATCTTCTTGAGATCATCTCAGATTTTCCATGTCTGGGAGGAAGTGTTACTATCAATCGTTTAATCTTCCCATTTGACACCTCTTCCAGTACCTTTGCAATTGCCCTGTGATGCTTTGCATCCTCAAAGATTGATTTTTCAATATTATTATGATCATTAGGCTTAGGCATCGTAAACTTAATGAACTTTAAAAAATCTTCTTTACACTCTATAGCCAGCTTCTGTCTTTTTGCTGCAGCAATCTGGCGGTCTATTTCTTCAAGTTTATTCAGTTCCTGGGCCATCTAATATCGTTTCCCATTTTTTATATGGATGTTTTTTAATAATCTGACGAATATTATTCTGATCGTCTAATATGTTGGTTTCTTCTTTTTTTTCGGCATTTTTAAGTTTAGATTGAGAGTATCCCCTTAGTTGTTCCTTCTGCTTTTGGCTCAAGTTGGTTTTACTGGCGGTATCATCGAATTGCATTTTTCTGCCAATACTTTAGTTAATTGAACTTTCTTTAAATTCTCCGGGCCGTCAGTTTCTTCAGGTGTAAGCAATTCACGAATCGTATCTGTGTAGCAGTCGCAAACTCGCCATAAGATTATCTGGTTCATAAATGGGTTTTTCTGCCTCCAGTTCACTGAGCAAATCATCCAAATGGTTCTTATCTGGGCTGTTGGGTAGTTGCCATCGTACTTTGGTGTGATCTCCGTAGTTTTCGTCTGACACCCAATCAGGCTCAAACTCAACATCCAAGCCACAATCCAGTTCAAGCAGAATTTCCATTTCAATAAGTCCATACTGTTGGTCTTGGCCCTTCATCTGGAGATAATATATCCAGGTGAATAAACCTTTTATTATGATCCCCTCTTTGACTCATGCCTACGCCACTTACGCCATGTTTTTGTGCAACTGCAAAAAGCCTCATTGCATCTGCACCAGAGATTAAAATATCTGCTGCCTTGGCAAATGTATGTGGGCCGTTCTTGCCAGTTGAACTTACTTTTAAGTTATGGTTCTGGCATCTGAAACCTGATGTTATTTTCAATGGCCTTTGCATCTCATCTCTTATGGACTGCAGTACTCTCATAAACTCCTCATTCATTTCTGCTCTTCCGCAGCAGCCACACGCCATTTCATCAGTCGTGAAATTTTTTGTTATGTGCATAGCAAGCCCCACAATGATAATTTTCCCAAATTGTCTGCGAGTATATATAGTACCTTTTTGGTGCTATTACTACGCATCGATACTTTTTTCATAAGCTGCGAGAATCTTATCATCCACATCATTTTCTGTTGATTCTACGAGCCTTCGTAAAAGTATCAATATCACCTGTTGGAGTAGCTTCTCACTAAGCATACTCATACACATCGTTTTAACAGTACCCCCAATTAAAGGGGCTAACAGTCCAATCATTTTTTTCCTTTCATTATTTGATCTACCTTAGTATGAAGCTCATAGCTTGAAGCTACCAGCAGTTCCAATTTCTCCGTATGAGCATTTAATGTTTGCTGAATTTTCTTCACCTGGTACTCAAGTAAAACCTGTTCTGCTTTAACATCATGTACCATCGTGTAAAGCACTCCAATTACTCCGATTGAACCTACCACATACAAAGAAAACCATTTATTTGCAGTCATAATTATTGTTAATGAGCAGTTAAACGACCAATATTGATCCTTAAATCTGTAACTGTTTTTTGTATATCTTCCATTTCTTCCTCAAATTTACCCTCTGCCATGTGGAGGTGTTCAATGTGGATATTATTTTGCTGAATGTTCTCCTCAAGTTCCATGACAGTTGTAAATAACCACCCTACGATTGCAAGCAGTGCCGCAACGACCAAAGGTGTAAAAGTTTTGACGAGAGCATGATCAGCAGCCGCAGATAAAGCACCATTCCCATTAGCCACTACTCTCCTCCTTTTTCTTCGTGTTCGGCATCTCGCTTATCTTTGAACCAATAATCAATTGCCTTAGCGTTGCCAGCCACGAAAGCCCCCAAAAGTACGTTAAGAAAATCTCTCGATGTTTCCTGCACTGATGCAAAAAACAGCAAGTATAATAAGACAACAAACGTCCCTGCGAGTGCAATCGAGATGATAAATCTGGCCCAGAAATTGAGAAGTTTCCTATTTTCGACTGCATTCCCACCACCTCCAAATAATGATTTGTGAACTTTCATTCATCACAGTTTTTTACGCATTTCCAATATGGACTTTTGTTAAACTTGTTTGCTTCAACAGTTCCCTTCCAAGGTCTATCATCCTCCCAGTAGCCTATCTTGGATGGAGTAGCACAGGCATTTGCAATGAAGCCGTAGATTATCAGGATGTATAAGCCGTATTTCCACAAAAACAATTCGATCATTCAGGTTTAGGGTACTTTGCTTTAACTTCTGCTCTCTTAGCTTCAATGGCAGATTTATCGTCAGTATCATAGAGTGCCACTACAAGTTCCTGTATCGTAGGATACTCTGCCTGTCTTTTTCTGGCATACTCCTGTGCATCGTATTTTGCTTGGTTAAATGCCCCATCTAAATCATGTGTATCAGAAAGGTCTGATCTGCTCATGTGTTACTCCTTATAATATGTATCTAATTACTACGATCCCTGAACCGCCATCACCTGATCTTTGACCATTAGCAGCACCAGAACCTCCACCTTCGCCTCCGCCTCCACCGCCTCCAGTATTTGGGAGACCATTTGAAGCCCAAACTGCACCGCCTTGTACGCCATGACCGCCTCCCTGACCCCATTTACCATCAGCACCGCCACCTTTAACAAGAAAATCCCTTGTGTTACCTCCCAAACCGCCAGTATTATATGCATCATGGGTTGAGCCAGC
>VTLG01013643.1_pt1 | contig 12716 bp, 11 predicted proteins | sample 4694571 | NCBI WGS metagenome assembly VTLG01 (sample SAMN12604809, study PRJNA352737) | marine metagenome | biome: ENVO:00000447; feature: ENVO:00000209|ENVO:00000569|ENVO:01000036; material: ENVO:00002151; isolation source: viral sequences binned using virsorter ... | reverse complement strand
CCCACGGCCACGGGCTATCAGGATCGCTAGTAAGCCCTTGTCCGGGTATTGGTCTGTTTAATGTAATTGTAGAAGCTACAGGATTATCTATCGTATCTATTGACATTGTTAGCTCCTTATGTTAAACCCATCGCATTCATGTACTGCATATAAGTATTGTTGTTACCTACTCCATAGCCATATGAACCTTGAGGATCACGATAGCCCATATAAGGATCGGCTGCTGCTTGCATAAAGTTTTGTTGTGGTGGCGCACCATATACTTGAGGTTGTCCTACATCCATTACATACCCTTGAGAGGAATACTCTGATTCTGGAGTCATTATCTGTGAAACACCTTGTCTAAGTACTTCGCTGCCTACTGTTCCTAATACCTTTTCAGTACTTGGCATACTTAATAAGCTACCTCCACCTGTGGTGTCTGTAACTCCCTTCATTCTAAAACTGTCATCTTGTAATGTTTGTCTTTTTATATCAGTAAGACTATCTAAATAAGAAGGTTTATCTCCTGTAGGTGTTAAACTAGTAGTAGACTTAGGAATAATATTGCCAGTAACAGGGTCTATATTTCTAGGATCAAGCGCATCTAAACTTACAGTACGTCCACCCGGAACTTCTTGTAGTTCTAACTTATCTAATAAAGAAGGTTGGGCTTGTTGAGCAGCCATCGCTGTATCTGCTGTTGATTGTAATGGCCCTGCACCAAACACTTGAGAAACATTATCAGGGTCTAAGTTTATAGCCTTGCCACTAATGTCATCCCAGTTTTGTATTTGAGGATTTAATTTTTTTATTTCATCTACTGGTTTAAAAGTACTATCAGCTAAAGTATCTAAAGTAGCACCGGAATCTGCTACTACACTTTTTCTAAATGGATCAAGAATCTTACTAGCATTGTCAGTAATATTTGTAGTTACTTTATTCCAAGCATCTCCAAAGGTTTGATCTTTACCAGACTTAACCCAAGTATCAAAACTACCGTCTGCTGACCAACCAAATTTAGTAGGATCAAAACCTATCTTGTTAAGAGCAGTTTTAGTAAACTCACTTGCAAAAGTTTTAATGCCTTGAGTAACAGTTCTAAAAGTATTTCTTACTCCACCCGCAAAAGCACTCGCTTTACCTATAACAAACTTTGCTCCTTTAAGTATATTTGCTCCCACAGCACCCATCTTACCTAAAACTGTAGAAGCCATGCCTCCTAACCCCTGCATCATTCCTCCAAGTAAACCCCCTAAAGGTAAAAACATAAGACCAATTTGACCAACAATACCAAGTTTATCTACAAATTTTCCAATGCCTCTAAAAACACTTTTAATACCTCTACCAATCTTTCTAAAGACTCTTTTAACACCCTTGAATATTTTACTAAAAAATCCCATTGCTTTCTCCTAGTCTATAATTCCGTCTACAATGTCTACTATAGGTTGAATACCGATTGCACCTGTATCAATGTCATTAGAAATAGCTGTTGCATATAAAGTAGTTTTACGTTGCTCATTGTTTTCATAGTTCTGTCTTAAATAAGCAGCTTCATCTCTTAATGCTTGCCATATAAAGTTTTGGTCGGCTGCTGAAATCTGAAAAGACTTAGCTACGTTTTCTTGATTAGCTGCATTCTGAGCAGCAGTATCTATAGTATTAGCTTGTCTTCTCCACTGTATATTAGATTGTTCTACAGCTTGAGCGTTAGCAGCATTCCACTGTTCTCTTTGTAAATCCATAGATTCATTAAACTGTTTTAGTTGTGTTGTTAGTTGATTGTTAAACTTAGCAGCATCTATAGCGTTACCTGCATTTATAGCTGCTACTCTGTTTTCTTCAGTAGCGTTAAACTGAGCCATTGCGTTTGATTGGCTTGTATTAAACTGTTCAACTTGTGTAGCTAAACTTTCATTAAACTGATTAACTTGATTATCTGATGTAGCATTAAATTGTCTAGCTGCATTTTGAGATGCTTGATTAGATAACAGTCTTTGTTGTTCTACTTGTGTATCTAATACTAAAGCCTGTTGTTCATTACTTAAATCAGCCATATCTCTACTTAAAAAGTTCTGTGCTTGAGTAATAGCTAGTCTAGTTCTTTGATCTGCCGTAGCTACATCTAACCCTGCAAGTGCTGTAGCATTTTGCATAACAGCCTGTTGTCTTGCATTAAAGTCTGTAATAGTAGCTGTCTGCATAAAACGACTATTAGCTAACTCTACTTGTTGAGCATCATTAAACTTAGTTAAGTCCATCCTAGCTACTGTAGTAGCATTTTGAACAGCACGTTGTTGGTCTGCACTAAGTAAAGCTACGCCCATTGTTTGAGCTATACGTCCTTGAGCAATATTAGTTTGCATCCTAGCATTTAAATTAGCTAGTTCAGTCTGTTGTGCTGCTGTTAAGTTTTGTGCTCCTGCTTGATTCTGTGCAGTTAGATTAGCTAGTCTTGTTTGTTGATCAGCACTAAGATTAGCAATCTCCATCTGTTGTGCGAACCCTGCATTTCTAGACAAGAAGTCTGCTGCTACTTGCATTTCAGCAAGACGCTCTTGATTCTCAGCAGTCATGTTCTGCTGTTCTGTTTGATTCTTTATCTGTAAATTAGCAAGTTCTATTTGCTGTTCATTACCTAAGTTCTGTGATTTAGATGCAGCTTCATTCTGTGCATTAAGTTCAGCAGTTCTCTGTTGGTTCTGAAGATTCTGTAGTCTAACTTGCTGCTGTTGATTAGCAGATAAAGTATCTCTTTCTTGATTAAACTGACTTTGAAGAACATTTAAGTTCTGTGCAAACTGCGCTGACTGTGACTCTGCTGTCTGACGATTTGCTAAGTTATTCATTCTTCTAGTAGCATCTAGCTGTGATCTTTGTAGATTAGCTTGTTGCTCATTAGAAAGATTCTGTGCTGCTCTAGTCTGTAAAGCCTGTGCATTACTTTGAGCTATAGGTATAGCACTTTGTATAATAGCATTAAATAAAGCATCTCGTCCTACAGTAGAAGCATCTATACCTCGTTGAGTCATGTTTTGATTAACAGCATCATAAGCAGGTCTAGCCCATGTAGGTATATTACCAGACTCCATACCCGCTAAAAGTGTTTCCATCTGTGAAGATACTAAAGCTTCTTGAGGTAATGCTGCTACTGCTGCAATAACTTCAGGAGCTTCATTGTCTATCTGTGCTTCTACTTTAGCGGGGTCTTCTACTATAGTCCTTGCTAAGTTAGCAGGTATATTAGCTGTCTCTGCTGTAAACTGAACTGCTGCATCTTTAGCTGCAACTCCCGTAACTTCTCTACGTTTATAAGATTCATAGTCTATAGTGTCTGTAATTCTAGCAGCATCACCTGTAGCTGATGTGCCTGTTATAGCTTCTCTAGTTTGCTTTTCAGCTTCTTTAGTTGGCGATAAAGTTATTTGATCTCTTGGTTCTATTTTTTCTACGAACGCAGTATCAGATAAATTAACGTCTGTTGTCCTTCTACCTAGTCCAGTTTTTAATTGTTCTGTACTAAACTGTGCTGCTTGTGCTCGTTCAGTTAGTGCGTTAATTTCATCTACTGTAATAGGAGGTCTGTTTCTATTCTGTGCAAACTGTGGACTGTTTAAAACATCTACTAAAGCTGCGTTATAGTTTGCAGGAGTTACTGTACCTGCTTTAGCTGCTTGATCTACATTAGCCTTTGCTACTGTAAAAGCTGACTTAGATACTCCTGTAGGTGGCTGTATATCTTCATAATCAGATACGGCTTCTATATCTTCATCTGCTGTTATACCTTTTGTTGGGTCTAGAGTAACTGCTGTTCTATCATCAAATAATAAATTAGGGTCTATTCGTTTGTAGTCTTTTGCCATAGCACCCACAACTCGTTCTTTAGATTCATCTACATCTTTAGTAGCCGGATCATCTACTTTTCTTAAATCAATATCTTTTATTTGTTCTTGACCTGCTCTTTTTAACAATGTAGGTCTAGTAGCTGCTTGAACTCCTCCTACTCCTGCAAATGGATCAGGTGTAGTAACAGCTTGCCCTGTTGCCTGTTGATTTTGCCTAGCTAGTTCTGCTTCTACCTGTGCTACTGTAGCTCCAAACTTATCAGCAGCTTGGGCTGAAGTTATTGTTCCTGCATTAAGAGCATCGACTACTTGTTGAGTTTCGGCAGCATTGTATCTACCATCGGCAGGTATAGCAGCTATAGTAGAATCAGTAATAGGTGGAATAGTAGTAGTTGGAGCCGGAGCAGGTGCAGGTGCAGGATCAGCAGTAGGATCACCGCCTGTAAACGGAGGAAGAATATTAGAAGCAGGAGGCGTATAGCCTGAAGCTGTATTAATAGCTGCTAAGTTTTGATTAACATAATCTGTAGAAACACCATACTCTTTTGCAAGATCAGCAGCAGTTCTTCTACCTGCATTAAGATCAGCAACAGCTTTATCTACATCTGCCTGAGTAAAAGATTTAGTAGGTACATTGCTTGGTGCAGCAGTAGGAGTAGGAGAAGGTGCAACAGGATTAATAGCTCCAAGAGCTTCTTGTCTATCTTCGTCAGTCATACCACCAATTTGATAGGAAACTCTCCCACCCTTACGATAGTCTACTCTTTTCTTGTATGCTCTTTTTCTAGCCATAATTATTTCTCTCTTTGAACACCTTTAACCTTTTCAAAGGTTCTTAGTCCACCTAGACCAAGCATACCTAAAAGAACAGGCATCATAGTTTGTAAATCAATTAATGGTATAACTATATCTGTATCAGCTAACGCTAATGCAAAGTTAGCAAATGGAATTATAAGGAAGTTACCTACCATACCCAAACAACAAGCCCATCCTATAGCGGGTCTCCACCCTGCTACAAATAAACTGTTATGCGCTGCTTCAGTTTTATTTATTTCTAATTGAGCTTGTATAGTTGCTTGAGCATGACGTTCGCTCATAGTTGCTATTTCATGTGCCAACAATGAACGCTGATCTTTATCTTCTACAAACTTATCTAAGATGCTTGATACAGGCCCAATTAATTTATCTACAAGTCCAATCATAATTTATGTCCCTTTAAATTGCTATTGCGATTCCAAAAAGTATAACGACTACAACACCTGCATAGACTAATACTCTATTATCTAAATTAGAGGGCGAGTCTAGTTTATCTTTAGTGCGTGTTAAAAATCCTTGAAGTTTTTCTAGTAGTGCGTGTAGTGCTGTTAACATAGTTATTCTCCCCATCCCATGTAAATACCAACCGCTAATGCAGTCAGTAATGCTGTTGTTACCATTCTAGCTATAGTCTGTCCTACTGTAGTTTTAGTAGCTCTCCAAGAATCTAGTAAACTTCTAAGTTCTTTAACATCGTCATAGGCTTCTTCATCAGACAAGCCTACTTCTTTGAGAGCTTGTTTAGCTCCCTCTTGGGCTGCTTTATGTATAAGTGATTCTAATTCTTGTTCAGTCATCATTAGCACTTCCACCTTTTTCTTGCTTGACGCAATCTAGAATTAGGATTTTTAGCAGCTTTAGGAAACTTTTTCATCTGCCCTGCAGAACGAGCGCAGTAAGACTTACGACGCTTTGCATCTTTGCTGCCCTTCTTTACTGTACCAGTAACGGCTGTCTTGAGTTTAGAGCCGGGGTTGTCTCTACGATATTTAGCCACACCCTTCTTGGTCATACCTGCGCCAGATTTAGTCGGACGCTTATGACCACCTTTAATAGTGTGGCCTTTCATAGTTCCCTTTTTTGTTGCCATACTACCTATCCTCACTAAATGATAAAAGCTCAAGAGTTATATTAGTTTTATAAACATCTAAAAGACCTATGATAGCTTCAAGAGGTACACCTCTGTCTGCTTGAGTAACAAGATAATCTACTAGTTCTTTAGTAGCAGTTTCAATTAATTTATCTTTATTTTTAGGATTTAAATAAACAATATTTTCCATACTATTTGTACCACCTTGAGTCTTCATCAACATTAATATGCTGACAATGAGCTTTAATGTCTGGATACTCTGGCTGATTACTTAACCTTTGAGCAAAGTACAGACATCTATTTATATCTTGAAAGCAAAGAGCTTGTTCACAAGTTTGGTCTACTGTTTGCTGTCCTATAGTAACTATTAAAATAAATAAAACTTTCATAGTTATGAAGGTTTATTAGGCCATGTAATATTTTTAGGAAAGCCTTCTTGAGATGGAATATCTCTTAAAGCTTGTCGATAAGTAGCCCAAGCAGAAGACATTGTAACATCTGATAATCCTATCCAATCTGTTTCCAATAGTTTAGAATTTCTTTCTTCTCTTATATCTAATGCTAAAGCAGATTCTCCTGCGGCTAGTTGACTTTCTGTATATTCAGTTATAGTCCAACCATAAGTCCAAACACCATCAACTTCTGTTGCAGTATCATTTAATGAAGCCCCATGAGTTTCATTATTAAAAGAAGGCTGTTCTGCAACTACAGCAGGATAAACACCAAAAGAAGCTAATAGATCATTACTTAATTCTTTTGGAAAAGAAGTATTTTTATTATCTTTTTTTAGTTGAGCAACTGTATAATCTACAGGTTCATCATCAATTATTTTTACAAACATTATTTATATCTCCAGTTTAAGCTTCAATATCTACAGGGCCACCGCCAAGACTTGAAGTATAAGTAGCAGTATCTTGTTTAGCTCCATCAGTTGTTTCATTATAAAAAGTTCGTGCTGTATTAGAAGTTCCCGAACTTCCTCCACTTCTAGTAAACACATTAGTAAAACTAGTTCCATTATCAGCGATTGTTACGTTTGCTGTAACTCTTTGAATTACAAGAGTTGCTTTTGTTCCTCCGTGAACAGTTGGCTCTACTGTTTGAGCAGTTGTACTTATTGCACTTAAATCTTTTGGAAGTTTAAAAAGTAATATATATCTTCGTGGCCCTGCTCCCGTAGGATCATTAGCTAATATAGCCATATTTCCTAGATATAAAGTATCACCAGTTACAAGAAATATTTGAGGATATGAAAATATACCGGGGTTTCCATTATCCCAATTATTAGTTGTTTGTGTTATCTCAATACAATTAGCTAATGAACCATCTTGCTCCATTTCATAAATACGCATACGTCCATTGCTTCCTGCACCATCACGAACATAACTAAAGATATAATGTTTATAACCAGAACTATCAATACACGTTAAAAAACTATCATGTCTTGGATAATCATCATCTTCAAAAGTATATTGTCTTACACAACTACTAGCAGAGCTAAATATTGCAACTTTGCCTTTGCCATTATTAGTACTTAAACGCCACGGCATCATAAAATATGAGTCATTAGCAAATGATTTTCTACCAACTAAAGTCGATCCTTGATAAGAACCCCAAGTACTATTAGTTCCAAAATTTTGATGTTCTTTTATACTAGTACTGCCTTGTCCAGTACTTTCTGTTACCTCTGTTAAATAAGATTGAGCAGTATTACCTGAACCTTTTCTTTGTAAATAAACAGCAGATGTTCCTTTATTAAATACTTGTTTAACATGACCATATGTAGCATTTACACCACCAAGACTAACAGAACTATACCAATGAGAATTTGTAAAAGCTTCATTACTATTATCCCATGTATATCTTAAATACATATCTCCTTGAGAACTTTCAGGGTCAATGACAATAACAGATGAATCACTAGGATTTACAAAAGTTGTATTATTAGCATTGCTCGAACCTACATTATTAAACACCATCTGCGATATAGTACTACTAGAATTATAATAATTATTAACTTGTGTGCCAAAGTTATGTGCTGATTTTATAGCACCAGTAGACGCATTTAATCTTACAGCACCAGTAAAACCCATATTATTATAGTGATTATTATCGTTGTCATCTCTATGTTTATAAAATTGTTGTGCAAGCAAATCTCCATTATTAGCATCATAAAAAATATTACCGAGTTGACCGATATAATCTGAATCGTCATCTCCTGCCCCTGCATCCGGTTTAGCTTCAGTCCACCAATTTAAATCTCCATCATCTATATCTATCCTACAAGCAAATCCTGCATTCCTTGCTCCTTCATTTCCTTGAGTAAAATTTAATGCTTGATCATTACTGCCAGATATATAAATATTTCCATCATCATCGGTATCTACTCCATAAATATTAAATCCTTCTCTTTGGTTGTTTCCAGAAACATTTGGAAAATAAAAGCTTACCCAATAGTTTTCACTAGCTACATTTCCGGCAGCAGCGTGTAATATTTTTTTAGCTCCACTCATAGTTTATTCCCTTAACCCATTGCTTGTCCGGCAGTAAAGCCATAAAAAATTGTACCACCATCTACAGTTAAAAATACAAATATATCTACACCATCATTTGTTGAGGTTAATGTAGGAGCTGTTGCAGCAGGAAAATCTACATCATTAGAACCGCCCGTCCAAGTAATTGCTCTAGCTGAAGATTGTTGAATTACTTTTACTGTAAACGCACTTGCGCTTGCAGGATCGCCATCAAAAGTAACTGTTAAAGTACCAGTAGCATTAGCTAAATCAATTATAAAATTATTTGCCGACCCCAAATCTAAAGTAACTGCATTACCACTGATAGTCGGAGTTAAAGCTTTTTCATGTATACCACCGCTTACAACTAAAGTATCTTCCGACTCATCCCATAGCATATAACTACTAGCAGTAGCACCAAAAAACTTAACATCATATCCTGTATCATCAACACCCACTGTAACAGTATTATCTATTTGTACTGCGCCATCTATATCTACGGCATCAAGATTTGTTGTACCATCAATATCTGCGTCACCAGATATATCTAATGAAGCACCATCGACTTCCCCAGTTACAGTAATGCTATCTACATAAGCATCTTTCCACCTAACTGATGAAGAACCTAAATCCACATCACTATCTGATTGTGGGCCAAATATATTATCGCCAAGATAAACTTGTTCTACATTGTTAGCATAGAAGTGTATTTCATCTGCTGTTTCAAAATCTATTTTAGTTTGATCGTCTTCACCAATCTTTATATCTGTAGCTAATAAAGATGTAATACTTGTTTGGGCTGCGGCAAGTGCAAAGTCTAATGTATTATCTCCATCTTCATAAGTAACCGAAATACCAGTTTCAGTATTAGAACCAACCATAGCTCCAACTGTATCTGCTATTGTTTCCGCAAGTGTAACTCCATTTACAGTAATAGCGTCTGCTTCTAATGTACCGTCAATATCAGCATCTCCACTAATATCTAAACTTGTTGCATCAAGTTCTCCGGCTACTGTTAAAACTCCATCAGCTAATGTCATTAAATCTGTATCACTAGTATGACCTATAGTCGTACCATTAACAATAACATTATCAACTGTTAGAGTTGTTAAAGTTCCTAAACTGGTAATATTAGATTGTGCTGCTCCTGTAACTGTAGCTGCTGTGCCTGAGACATTACCTGTAACATCTCCTGTTAATGGCCCTGCAAAAGCATCTGCTGTGACTGTCCCATCAAAAAAAGCATCTTTAAATTCATTATCAGATTTACCAAGATCAATAATATTATCAGAGCCGGGATACAATGCGCCATCTTCTAAAATTAATTGTTTTTCATTTCCTGCATAAAAGTTAATTTTATCAGCATCTTCAAAATCTATCTTTGTCTGATCGTCTTCACCAATCTTTATGTCAGTTGCAAGTAATGAAGTAATCCCTGTCTGTGCTGCGTCTACTGTTAATGTAACTGTATTAGAAGAAGCACTAGAAGCAAGTCCTGTACCACCCGCAACAGTTAGTGTTTCACTATCTAGGTCAATTGCAATAGTACCACTATCAGTTGTTATATCTAAATCTTCAGCAGTAACTTGAGCATCTACATAAGCTTTGACAGACTGTTGTGTTGGTACAAGAGTAGCACTATCTGAAGCCATGTTATCTTCATCTACAAATGCTGTAATTGTTATACTACCATCAGATAAACTTCCATAAGTTACTGTACCAGAGGCGGTAACACCAGTACTTGATAGTAGTCCAGTAGAGGGGTTGTAAGTTAAATCTCCATCAGATTCTAGTCCATAAGTACCTCCATCTACATCACCGCCTGATGAAAAGATAATAGCATTATTTTCATTCGTATTTTCATTATCTGAAATTACAACAGTAGTTGCTACTGCTGCTGTACCGCTATAACCTGAAGAAGTAATAGTACCTAATGAAGAACCTCCATCTGCAAATGTAATAGTACCACTGTCAGCATCTAAAGTAATACCACCGCTTGAATCTAATGTAACTGTTGTACCTGCTAATTCTGCTGTTCCATCAGCAGTAATTTGAATATTCGCTGCTGCTGCTGAATCATCTGTAGTTACAATATCTAAAGTTCCATTAGTTCCTACTGTAAAAGTAGCGGTATCACTACTAGAACCTGTCATTGTAATAACTTTACCATCAATACCTACATCATCAACTGTAAGTGCGGTAAGTGTTCCTACGCTTGTTACATTTGTTTGTGCAGCCGATTGTAATGTACCAGTTAAATTAGTAGCAGAAAAACCAGTAGCACTTATTAGTCCAGTTGAAGGATTATAAGTTAAACCTGTATCAGTTTCTATTCCTTGAGTACCTGTAGTACCATCTACAAATGTAAGATAAACTGTTTCGTCTGTTGAATTATTTGCAGAAGCCGTAATACTTGTAGCTACTGCTGCTGTTCCTGTAGTATCTTGATTAAGAGTTCCAATTACAAAATCTAGAGTATTATCTGCATCTTCATAAGTAACTGTAATATTTGTTTCTGTATTAGAGCTAACCATAGCTCCGACTGTATCAGCTATGTACTCATTTAATGCTGTACCATCAACTGTTATTGCATCTGCTTCTAATGTACCATCAATATCTGCATTACCTGAAATATCTAAAGTAGTTGCATCTAATTCACCTGCTACAGTAACTACGCCATCAGCTAATGTTATTAAATCAGTGTCATCTGTATGCCCTATTGTTGCACCGTTAATATTTACATTATCTATTACAGCTTGAGTAATTGCACTATTTGTTCCTAGTGTTGCTCCATCTACTGAACCACCATTTATATCTGCTGTATCTGCTACTAAAGCATCTGTAGTAACTGTGCCATCAAAGTAAGCATCTTTAAATTCTAGTGAGCTTGTTCCTAAATCTATATCATTATCTGTAACGGGTACGATAGCTCCATCTTGGACACGAATTTGTTCTACTGCTGCGCTTGAAACTTCTACATAAAAACCCCAACGATTATTTGTACTATCTACTGCAATTTTATTTAAAAAATCTTGATCACCAATAGTAGGTACATTACCGCCTTCCCCGGCAGTACCATCGTGTTGATGACCTGTAGTACTACTAGAAGCATATGAAAAAGCAGTTAGTAGTCTATTAAATTCATCATTAAATAAAGCGGCAGTTATAGTATCTCCATCTGCCATTGAACTTTGTCTTACATAACTTGTACCCATTATTATCTCCTACCGGAAGGTCTATAGTCTACATAGAAACCATTTATTGAATAAGGTGCATTAGTATCCTGACTAAATATTTTAAAGGCTATATTATGTCCACTTCCTTGTACTGCCTGTCTTGCCATAGGATCGCTTGAAGCTCCAAATACTGCTGTATTAAAAGTTGAATCTCCAAATACTGCCGGAGTTGGTATTGAATCTAAAGTATAGTTTAGAGGCTGTGGTCTATTAGTATCATCAAAATCATATGTTATCTTTAGTGTAGGCTGCACTGTTCCTTCAGGCGTAAAAGATATTTTTGTATAGTGTAGTGTTTTTAATGTTCCGGCATCTCCAAAATCTAAATTAGGTGTTTTGTATCTTGCATCTATATTTGTTTCGGTTCCTGCAGGATTAAAAGCATTACCTGTATTATGGTTATAAACATAGCCATCTTTATCACCATGATAAATTTGTTCTACACTATCATTATCAAAACCTGATGTAAATCCATGAGCTTGTATTCCTATCGTTTCAGACCACTCAAAACCTTGTGGTGTTATTGTACCTATAATTCCTTTTGCTGTATCTGTAGAAGCTGAACCTGCACTATAAAATAATCTATATTGAGACTTACTTCTTAATACTGCACTAGATATAACTAAAGAACCTATGTTAGCAGCTAAAGAAGCTACAATAGATTGTATTTGTCTTGATACTGAACTTAACTCTACGTCACCAATACGAGCCGTACCTGCAACTAAACGAAATCCATCAGGGCTTAAAAATATAAGATCACCACCAATTTCTTGAATACTATTACCATCTAAACAACCTACGTTTTTAGTTATAGGTGTAATAGCTATAGAATTAGAATCATTTATATTAGATAGTTTGTAAATACTATTTTTACAAAATATAATTAAATCGCCACGGAAACTCTTTAGTCCTACTACTTGATCATCTAATACAATACTTCCAGAACCCGTTGAAGTAAAATCATTTATATCACTTGTACCACTATAAAATATAGTGTTAGGTGATGTAGCTGCTCCTGCAACTACTAAGTGTTTATCATGAATAGTACAAAACTTTGGATAATGAGTACCGCTTACTGTAATCTCTTCATAGAAAAAAGTCCTATCTGATAAGTTACCTGTGCCTGTCATTTTAAATAAAGCAGGTTTTACACCAGAACCTATATCAGTTATTACTACTTCACCATAAGTAGTATTTCCTTCAAATAATGTAAAGTTTGCATACGATTGACTTGTTC
>VTLG01010394.1_pt1 | contig 12716 bp, 20 predicted proteins | sample 4694571 | NCBI WGS metagenome assembly VTLG01 (sample SAMN12604809, study PRJNA352737) | marine metagenome | biome: ENVO:00000447; feature: ENVO:00000209|ENVO:00000569|ENVO:01000036; material: ENVO:00002151; isolation source: viral sequences binned using virsorter ... | reverse complement strand
TAAGTGGAGATTGTGAGTCATCAGTTACTGGATAAGCACCACCAATACGTAGTTGTCTTTCAACTCTATCTATCTGTTGGAAAATCTGATAAGGAACATTTGATGCAGGTTTAGAAACCTGTGTACCAGGAGACAAATAGTTTACAGCAAATCTACCTTTTCTATATTGCCCTGATTCAAGTTCACCTGAAATGTTTGTTTCAGTAAAGACTGCATCTTCCATAGCAATAATGCTCATAACATTAATCTTTGCCATAGCTGCCATTAATCCAATTATTTGGTCATACTGTCCTTGCATCTGGTCAAAAGAAAACTTCTTTGCTACAACGAAAGCAGGACCACTTTGTAATGGATTAGGAATAAAATCAAATATCTGTCCAGAGGACATATGAAATATATAAGTTCCTTCTTCATTATAAAACTCTGATATCAAATCACCTTGTCCGTTTGAGTTAGCCCAAGAACCTGAATACGAATCTGTGTAAGGTGATGCTTGACCACTACCAATAGATAATCCAGTACCCATATCTTTTGTATAAATGTGTTCTTTAAACTCTGGATAAACTTGAGCAAGTGCATATTTTGGAACTCTACGAATTATAGACATTTCCTTTGGTTGTTGGTCTGCACCAAAATAACCAGGGAAACAGTTGTAAGGGTCTCTTAATTCTGCACAAGGATAAGGAACTCCATTAGCATCTTTCTTTTCTCTAATAACCCAAACAGCAAAACCATAACCAGGTAGCCATCTACCAACTTGTGGCATCTGTATATCTAGTCTTTGATTGTCATCATACGCTGTAACAATTCTTGCAATCTTTTCAGCTTTTTGTTTTGACCTTTCAGAATCTCTATCGTTTGGAATATCAATCTTTAAATTTGGAATACGACCTATTTTTTGTGCTAAGTGTTCTAACCCTGTGGACATTAAGTTGGGAACTGGTACTTGCCAATCTTGAAAACCTTTAATCTGGTCGCCTAGTAAAGCTAGGATTCCTGAAGGACCACCATTCATTATGGAACGAATACGACCTCTTGTTGCATAAGCATCTTGATTATCGTAATGTAACTGCGTTATCTTATCTTGTAATTCACTTGCGTTCATATTAACTCCACGGAGCTTCGTTGATTTCACTCAAATCCCACTCACCATAACTTGGTTTATAATCCAATCCTACCTCAGCTAGTCGTTCTTTGCCTAATCTTCTTATAACCTTTAATGGAAACCAACTAGCCATTACCACATCAGATTTATAACTTTTCGCCTTACTCGCCTTACTAGCAGCAGATGAAAAATAAATTAGTTGTCTACGATATATATTACTCTTAGTTTCGCTTTCTGTATCGCCATACGGCAAACTTATTAGTTTTTGTTCAAATAGCGATTGCATACTTCCAACACCATAAATTGGGTCAAACTTGTTTTTCTGAGTCTGATGTCCTTCTAAATGAATACCCATTCGTGATGAATAGTCTTTTATCTTTTCATCTTGTCTAATAGCTTTCTGGAATCCATTCTCTTCAATAACCCAGTGAGCTAATCCATATTTCTCATACCATTTCTGTATTGACTTCTTAGCTTGTAAAATACCACCACCTTCTTCATTTTCAATATCTACTAGATACATCATTCCAGTATCAGAATCTACTGCCCATAAGAAACAAGCCTGAAATCCTGTAGACGCAGGGTCAAGTCCAGCGATTAAACGAGTGTTTGGAGGAATGTGTCCTATGCTTCTATTCATATCTCTACATTGGTCAATATCTTCAGAGTTAAACATTGTAATTCCTTCAACAAAGGCTTTATTCAAATACACCATTTCAAATATCGCTCTACCTCCTGTAGTATCAGCATTATTCTTTTGAGACAGTAACCATTTGTAACTTCTCTTACCTTTCCACAACATACAGTCCGTATGTTCCTCAATATCTAATTCAGGTAATATACATTCAGAACTATGTGCTTCTTCAACTAAAGTATCAAACTCTGGGTTGTCTAAAAGAAAATTATAAATATCTTCAGGGTGCTGTCTTGAACCAATAACAACAATAGCTGTATGTTCCTCTTTTCTTGATGAAAGAGTTGTAGTCCACCACTGTCTTGTCTGTTCCCTTGCACTTGGTTGAATAGTTGTTCCGTGGTCCTCAATGTCATCAGCAATAATCAAATCGCAGTCTCTTGATAAAATCTTTCCACCTTTACCTACAGCAACCATTGTTGGGGATTTAATACCAGTTACAGTTCTTGTTCCTACAGTAAACTGTCCTGATGACCAAGACTTACCACTTCTAACTTTTGGTTGGAACTTTTCTCCTGGACCACAAAAGTCATCATTGAGTTGTTCGTTATTTTCTAAGGTATCTAATACAGCACCTACTGCATTCTTAGCTATGTCCTCATTACCACCTACCCACATAATCCTTACATTAGGATTTTTACAAATCTGCCATACAGCGAAGTGAGTTAGTAAGTCAGTCTTGCCGTGTCGTGGCGGTGAGAGAATCATTTGTTGCCCACCTTCTTCTATTGTTTTAACAATCTGATTAATCCAGTTTTCGTGGAACTCTGCTGTTTCGTATTTATCTCCAGTCTCTGTTTCAAAATACCTGTCTCTAAAATCTTTAAAGTCTTTTAATGATTTCGTTGCAGCTTTCGGTGTCTTCCAAGTTTTCTTAGCTTCAAAGTTTTCTTTATCTTCTAGGTACGCTATATACATCTTTGTAACAAGACTTCTTGAAACCCCCATCTTGTCAGCAACTTGTTGATGAGTATATATTTTATCTACTAACGATTCACCAAACTCTTTGACAAAGTCATCATAGTATTTACCTCTAGCAGTAGAGTCTTGAGGTCTCTTTGGTTTTAACTCTTGATTCTTTAATTTTGTTTTAACATAGTGAACTCTGTTCTTACATTTCTGAGAACAGTATGGAGAGTTATTTCTTCTTTGTTTCCTACAGGTCTCTCCTGTTACATCATTTAATCCACATCTTGGTCTTGGCATTATTTTTTCTTCTTTGCATAGTACGCTCTCATCTGAGCAGTAGTATATATTTTTCCTCTAGGGGATTTATATTTATTTGGTCCAACTTTCTTAAAAGGCATTACTTCCTTCTTCTAGGTCTGTTTCTTTTCATACCCTTTTTGTACGAATACTTCTTACCTGGCATTTCATCTCCTATACTTGATTCCAATGAGCGAATACATAAAAGGAAAAACTTATCCTAATAGCAAACCCTCTACTACATATAGTAGTGGAAGAACCTGTGTTCAAAAAGATTGCTCCACAATTATTTCTAAGTATAACAAGTTCAGATATTGTAATAATCATAAACCAAAAACATATCCGAGAATAAAAGGAAGGGCTGCTCCTACAGATTTACAGAAACCTTTGCCGTAGGCAAAAAAATTATTTTTTGTAGGGAGGTACCTTTGCTCTTGCGAGTTCCAGTACCTTTGGTTTAACACCCTACTTTCCCATTTTAGACACCCTAGACTAGCTAGGGCGATAAACAGGGAATTTTTCCTTGATACATTGAAAGGGGAACCTCAATGTAATTTCATTATACACACTTCCTTGTAAATTATTCAACTTGTGATATAGTTAATTAAAATATTTTTATTACATAGAAAGATACAGGTAAAGAGGACATCAGGAGTACAAAAGGTTCACCAGGGGAGACCCTGCCCAACTAGAACAGACAAGTGAACTACCCAAGGTCTTTTGAAAAATAAAAATTAAATCTTTTCGCAACTCTATTGCCATTAATGCCTGCTATTCAGAAACCCCAACTAGAATATATATATTGAAGAAATGTAAAGAGTGTAAGAACACTTTAAAACAGATAAACAACAATCAGTACTACTGTGATAGTTCACCTAGTAATTGTAGTAAATCAACTAAAACTATTACAGTAAAGTAACTGCTTTTAATACAGTTTGTTACTCATAAATAAAGATGTCTAAGACATAAGATATATACATACCCAAATTGACATTCCCATAGGTTTTATTGGTAGTTTTTACCAATTTGTAAAGTTATTATATCTAAGTGTAATTACTTAGATTATGTATGCTTATCTATGTAGATAATATGAGTTGTTATGCAGAGGAATTGAAGAAGATTGATAACCAACCCCCCACCAATATTTAAATAAACCTAAACCAAAACTATAGATAATATTTACCCTCTAAATTTGACAAGTAAAGAGAACTTTACTAAGGTAGTCTTATAAGTTTCAATACAGTTAGGAAATATACTTGAGGACTTATAAAAGAAGAAGAACTAAAAGGGGAAATTAGAACTTCAACTCCTAATAAAAGGGAAGTTCTGAGGGGACGATAGACCGAGCCACCCTCAAACTTGGACAATAAAACCAAGTAAATTGAGTGTTAAAAGCACCTCTGCTCATAAGAGTAAGCAGGAATGAATAAAGTCCTTAAATAGTCGTAAAGTGGTAATAAAAATATGATACCCCCTTCAAACTGTTTGGAACAGAAAGTAGGGGACTATATGAAAGATGTAAGGACAATTAACATAACATTTGAAGTTTCAGATAATTTTGAAATTAAAAATGTTAGTAAATTATTAAAAGATGTTATGACAGTTTTAAATTCTGCACATCATCTAGGCATCATTAGTGAGCCAATACATAAAACAAGGATACAAGAAAGCATTACTTCTTATAAACATAGTTTGCCGTATAGAACTAAAAGAAGTATTTAAAAATAAATAATGGAAGATAACAAAATTACAATTGAATGTAATGATTGCAAACAACCTAGAAAAGCAATAAGAAAATGGAACTATAAATATAAAGAGTTTATGTTTCAATTAAAATATTGTTTAGGTTGTTATAAAAAACAATACATTAATAAATAAATTAACCGTTCCGAGCAGTTTAAAGAGGGTATCAAGATACTTTGTAAGAATAGCCCTAATGGAAAGAGGGGAACTATGGGAAAATTACACCATACGAAATATAAAGAAAACTATAAAAAATATATATTAAATCTGATTGAAGTTGACGGAAACGAAAAACCATTAACAACAGATGAAGAAAAAATTAAATATATATTTGATAGGTTCAATAGCGAGTATGATTTTCAAATCAAAAGATATGGAAAACAAAAGGCAATGGCTGAATGGCTTTCAGGTTTAGCTTTGGATATACCATATATGAATTGGGAGATTATAGAACTAGCTATTGAAATGGGAAGCATAGAAAAAGAACCTAGTGATAAATTACAAGAAAAAGTAATTAATAATTATTGGGTATTTATGGCGAATGTAATCTTAGGATTTGAGCCAAAAAAAGAAAAAATGAGCCAATCAAAGAGAGAAAAAATAAAAACTGTATTCAGTTAATTAAATATTTAGGGCTGTTCTTAGAGAGTATCAAAAAGATATTCTTGAAAGGGGAAACTATGAAAGAAATATTAAAAGAATATAAAGAACAGATTGAAGCGTTTAACCAATTAGGGAGAACAATTCAAGCTGATGAAATTATAATAGTTGATGATTTCAATATGGTAAGGGTTCAATGTAAAATTGAAGCTAAACAGGATATTCTAATTAATGAGGGTTACGAAGAAACAGAAACAGAAGATGGAAAAGAACCAACTTTGTTTTTTCCTAATTCAACAGATGAGAGAGAGCTTCACGAAGGGGCTTTGGATAACTCAACAGCAAAATTAATTAGAGATAATGAAGTTATAGCTGTTTTGTATATTAAGTAATTAGTATAGTGTCCATTGTAAAGGTGGACACAATACTAATTATAAAAGGGGTAAATATTAATTTTCGGATATAGAGCGAAGCTATGTAATCATAATTGGTTTCATAGTCCTTGTTCTTTTACAAAACAGATGGTTATGATAAAGTAATTTCTAAGCCACTTGTATAAAGAAATATATTAACACTAAGTATGAACACCAACCGAGATATAAGATAGATTGAGTTCGTAGTGGAACGAATTAACGCGAAGCAAATGAGTTGGTTGCAAGTAAATGCTCTATATCCGAAAAAGCTACTAGTAATTGAAAATTAAGCTCCACTTAATGAGTAGATTGTAGGTAGCTTGAAGGATATTAGCAAGGTAGCCAGTTCATAACTGGATAAGAACGAAACAACTAATTGCAGACCTCGTTCCTAGTATCTTTCAAGCTATCTATAAGTAAGAGTTAGGTAATACTATTGCCCTGTTGCACCTAACGACTGAAAGTAGGTAGCTTAGTATCACATAGGAATGCTAAAGGTTGGAAGTCTAGTGCAGAAATGTTAGCTAGATAGATTGCCGAATTAAACAGATTAGTTCCAGTTTCGGTCGCTAACTGTGTGATACTGAGCTATCTATAAAGATTAATATATTAGAAAGTCCCCCTTTCTAGTACGAAGAACGCCCCCATTAAGTTGGGGGTGTTTTTTTTTGGTCTTAAAAAATCTAAAGTAAAAGTATAGATTTATAAATTATTAGTAAAATAACCTTTACTTTTTATTTAATTCTGTTAAGATTGTATTACAAAGATAAATAGAGGAACAAATGATTACATATTTTAAAGATGATGAGGGCAACAAATGGTATCAGTTTAAAGCTAAAGATATAGATATGTTGCTACCTGCTATGGAAGATGTAAAGTTTGAAGAGATTGCAGATGAAGAAGAGAGGAATAAATAATGAATAAAGAAACATTAAAAAAAGGATTAATGGAGATTAAAAGTAGTTTAGATAATCTTTACAATAATTTAAACAGTAAAGAATTTGAAGAACTAGAAAGAAAAGTAATTACTAGCTTCATAGAAAGTAATAAAAAATATATTGTTCATCTATGCCAAGAAGTAATTAATGAAACATTCGGCAAAGATTATATAATTGATTTATATGAAAATAAAGAAAGAGAGGAATAAATAATGGCAGTAAAAGATACAGTATTAAAAGCTAAAACAAATCAAGGAGATGACATATCTATATATATAAAACAAGCTGATACAGGCGAAGATAAATACCTTATTAAGTTTGATTTAGAAAGAATTGGTGGTTGGGGAACTTACTACATAGATACGATAGCAAAGGATAGTAAAGAGTTATCTGAAAGAGGATTGTGTTTATATGGTGATGCTTACAATTACGCATCTGTAAATGGTGAAGTAATAAAGAAAGCAGTAAATTTAATAAATGATTTTGTTAAAGAAAATAATTTAAGATTGGATAAAGAATAATGTGTGATGAACTACACGACATCAATCAATTCACTAATGAATATATATGGTGTTTGTACTGCAACGAATTTATAGGAAAGTTAGAGGAATAATGGAACATAAACCAATAGTTAAAGCTATGGAAGAGACACATAACAAACTGAATAGAGGTAGAAGTTATTTTGGTATGGGATATGTAGATAGCTATGACTTATTAGAGAGATTGATTGCTGATACAAAATATGAGCTAGAAAAACTAGAAAGAACAAAGAAAATTGGTATAAAGTTTTGGTCTGATACACAACTTATGAGATACAACGAAAGCAAATACCATAAGAAGCAGCTAATAGAAAAGCTAGAGTTTTTGTATAAAGAAGCAGAAAAGTCAGAAATGATATATGACCAAGCAAGAGAAGGGTCAGCAGAACCAGTAGAAGACCCACCATTTTAAAGAGAGGAATAAATAATGAGTGCTGAATTACAAACATTAAGCATAGGATTAACAACTTTAGTTATATTGTGGTTGCTTCATAGCACTACTGATATAGCTGTATGGGTAGGATTAAAGAAAGAGAAGAAGAATGTTAATAATACACAAATCTGATATAGAACCTATGACAAAAGTATTTGATAAAATGACTTTGACAATGTCAAATGGTGTTTATAATGGAAGTATGGAAACATTAGAAATTGATGTGCCGAAAGAGTGCAGTATAATTGTACTCTTAATGAATGATGTTGCTATGAACTTTAACTCTACAAGTGAGTTACAAAGACATTGCAGGAGAGCTCGTTTAAGGATAACAGGAACAGCCACACAAGGCACAACCTTTTTAGTCCAAGCACAAAAAGAAGACAATAGTCTTTAAATAACAGATAAAAGAAATACAGAGAGGAACGAATGAATAACGAATTTACTATTGACCCTAAACAACTATTTGAAAGAGAGATACAAGAGTTAGGTGTAACCCAAGAGGAATACTTCAAAGAAAAAAACCTACAAGATTTAGAGTTTGTTTACAAACTAATACAAGAGAATAAGCAGAATGAGAAAGAGCTTGTTGATAGAAGAAATAAATTAATTATGGACTCATACAATATACACAAGGTATCTATGCAGAAGATAGCAGATGTGTTAGGTGGTATGACAAGACAAAATGTATGGCTAATTATAAATGACAACACTAATCCAAAAGTTAAATCGGATTAGTGTAGAAAGGAACAATGTATAATTGTTAGCTTCATTCTATCAAAAAATGTCATACATAAGTATTAAAGTAAAAGAAAAGATAAATAGGAGAAAATATGAAAGCAGAAATTAAAAAGAAATTACTAGCTCCATTCCCAAAAGAGTATGTTAAACCTGCTCCAAAGGGTAAGTTTGGCGATTATGTACCCCATTTTCGCTATGTTGAAAGACTTAGAGATTGTCTTGAAGAACCATACGATTGGAAAGTAGAAGCAATCTATGGTAATCACAATGGAGAACAGAGGATAGTAGGTGCTAAAGGCACTATAACTATTGAGGGATTAGGAACATTTGAAGGTGTTGGAGATGTAGAGATATACCAACTTAATAACCAATCAGATGGCACTAACTATAAATTCGCAGAAAGCGACTCATTTAAAAGAGCTTGTATGAGATTTGGGTTAGGCGTAGAACTGTGGTCTGGAGATGTAACAGAAGAAGAAGATATGGTTGAGAAAGCTCATAATTCTAATACAGAAGAAACACCTAAAAAAAAACAGGTAACACAAGAGAGTGGGATATCCCCTTCTAAAGAAGATGATGAAGAAGATTTAGCTGCAATTATTCTTGATATGTGTATGCAAGATAAATTAGTAGCTACAAGAGTATGGGATTATTGTGTTAAAAGAATGGAAACAAAACCTGGTATTCCAAAAATAGTTACTGAATATGAAAGTTCACATAAAAAAACTTTTATTGAAGAAGCTGCGAAACATTACAAAGCAATAATGAAAGAAGCTAAAGAAAGAGAAGGTAATTCAAAATTAATCAATGACGGACTTGATGTTGGTTTAGAATTAGAAGAAATAGAAGACAAAGTAGAGGAGAAAGAAATGGACTTTGACAATGACGATTGGAAAGCAGGTAAAGAAGCTGACCCAATGACTGATGCACAAGAGGAATTTATGGAGGGCTTAATTAAAGAAGCTATTGATAAAAGTCTTGATGAATTAGGTGCTCAAGCTAAACAATATCTTAATTCAGGCAACACAAGTAAGGTTACTTGTAGCGATTGGATTAAGAAGTTAAAGAAGGCAATAAAGAACGCCAATGGGTAAATGTCTTAGTTGTAATATTGGCGACCAAGATATGTTTGGAGAGCCAACACACATAGAAGACGGATATTGCGAAGATTGTAGAAAGGTGCTTGTTTTTGACAGAAGAAGAAATTATTAAAAAACTTAATACTTTATTTCCTAGTATGGAAGAGTTAGTTAAATGTGAAGATGAATACTCACATTACGATTGTGAAAACGATACATACATAATGGAGATTAAATCAAGGGATAGACATTATGACCCTTGGCTTATACAAAGAGATAAGTTTGTATCTAATTACGACAAGTCAATAGAAACAGGAAGAAACTTTATATACTTAACAGAATATAAAACAAAAATTATTACTTGGAATATAAATGATTTGGTTGCAAGTGGTTATGACTTTGGTTGGGAGGTAAGAGAAATGCCAGAAACAACAGAGTTTGAACAGACTGAACCAATACTAAAAGAGGTAGGTTATTTATATGAACAGTATGGGAAGAAGATATAAAATGATAAAGAAATTTATTTTATTAAGACCATTATTTTATTTAAGAAAGTATAAAGAAAAAATATATAGGAGGAATAATGGCTCAAAATAGAGCGTATAGTTCAAGAAGATTACGCAGAGCTATAAAGTCAAAGAAAAAAGGTAGCTTTAAAGGTGGAAAGATTAAAGGTTCTAGCACCCATACAAACGAAGATTACCTTAATTGGTATAACGGATAGGAGAGAGGAACAATGGCTAAAACAGTTGAAGAACTTATTAAAGAAACTGCTGAATGGTTTGCAGGAGAATTTATGTGGTTAGAAAAAAAAGATTACAAACGCATAGATAATTCAAACAGACTTAAAGAACATAAAGTAATAGCAGAATCTAATTTAAGAATTTTCTTAAATGATTTAAAAAAAATAAAGGAGAGTAAATGAGCGACTTATCAGTCAATGAAGCAGACCCAGTAGTTCTAATAAAGGAACTATTAAATAGAACGACACCAGAGATTGCACTACCTAATGGTGAAACATCAGGTGGTAAACCACTCTTTAGAGAACATTCTATTACTAATACAGCTGGGAAGGTTCAACTGTTAGGGATAATGGCTAATGTAGAGTTAACTGTTACACCTTCAGAAGAAGAAGAGTAGTGTCGGACACTTACGATTATCTTTTTAATTGTGAGGATTGTGGCGAAGAGTTTACTGAAGAACTACATAGATGTATTCATATAACAGGAAATAGATAAAATTAAGGGAATGAACGATAATAAAAAAACAGAATATGTACATATTGAATCTTCTAAAAAAGAAGCAAATTGTGCTGTATGTTTAAGAGTTATAAGAAAAAACTCTCCTGCTAAAACATTGGTAGTAGATGATGTATTAAGAGCAACAACTCTTTATTGTCCTACTGGTGTTAAACATATAGAAAGTGCTACAGAATATAGAGAATACTTAACTGAAGTATTAATGGTAGAAGAGAAAAAAGATTATAAACCAAGTTATATTCAAAAGAAAATTCGTGATTGGGAAATACATAGGATTAGAAAAGGATATTTAAATCCTGTTCAAATATCTTTTGTTACAAAAGAACACAAAAAAGCTCACGAAGAATATGTTAATTATCAAATAAAAAAACTTCATAGAGAACTTCAATTAAAAAGAGAAAAAAATAAAGAAGACGAACAAGAAATTTTACAAAAAATTGTAGAGTTTGAAATAAATAAAAATTAAACTATCTTGTAATTACTCCAACCATTCTTATCTATCGTAAAGGTTAAGACACCAGGTTCATTCCACATACCAGTTCTTGCAGTAAAATCTTTACTTGAATCAATACTTGGACACTGAAACCAAGTTCTTTTACCTTGTTTAAGTAATCTTGGGTGGTGATAATGACCTGTGATTAAGATTTCAGCAGCACCACTAGGCAACCAACCAAACATTTGTCCTTGCCACCACTTCATTATCTTACCTTCTGGACCTGCACCACCTGTAGTCATATGTCCGTGTGTTATAGCTACAGCTTTACCTTTAATCTCTAGTAAATGGTGGTAGTCAGTAGGTAAAATAACATTTACTTTCTTATATCTAGGGTTCTGTGCCATTATCTCTTTGACTATTTCAAAGTGCATCATATCAGAGTTGTCTAATCTATCAGATAATACCTGTCCTTTACCAGATCTAGTCATCTCTCCGTGATTACCACCTATACCACAGAGTGTAATCTTGTCCACAAGTGGTAGAAATGTATCAACTGTCTGCATAATTAACTGTCTTGCTAGTTTATATTGCTGTGATAGGGTAAGTTCTATGTTAAATGGCATAGATGAATAGAAAGATTGGTCGCAGTTCTCTGTTAAATCTCCTAATCCTAGTAAAAACACCTCATCTATGGCTGTTCCTCCCTTACGCAGTGCCTTAATCTGATTAACCCCTTCTATAAGAGCTTCCTCGTAGCGTTCAAGGGTATTCTCAACTCCTAGGTCGGCTTTACCCAACTGCCAGTCAGCCATTGTCCATATAAAGGCAGTATCACCACCAAATTTCTTGTTCTTTAACTTAGGTTTCTTTAAATATATCTTGCATAGCTCATCAAAGTACTCATCTAATGCAGGATTCTTTCTTTTAACTACACCCTTAAATGCAAAAAAGGTGGTTGTTTCACCACCTTTAAGTTGTGCGTTCCAAGAACTAGCACGAACTGTACCTTCTATCTTATAATATTTGGGGTCAAACCCCCAGTCTTCTAGGATTGAGTCGTACTTATTCTTGTAGTCTGGGTCAGTACCAACATAAGTTATCTCACCTTTACCAGTGTTTTCGTCAAACTCTATTGATGGTTGCCAACCAGATTTATAGTAATTATTGCCAAGTTCATCTGTCATACACAGCCCTTTCTCTGTTGCTGTTAGTATACATAGATACTATGACAAAATCAGCTACTTAGATATTTGTTTTTTAGCGTATGTCTTGATGACTGCTAATGCAGCACCACCACCAGCTAACGCAGCTAACTGAATAACTTCAGCATCTACACCAACTAATGGAGCAACTGTTAAAGCACCAATGAACGCTTCAATGAAGGTCCACGCAGTTCTTTCAATCATATCTTTGAGGTCTTCACTCAATGTATACTCCCACGAATCAGACCAAGGTGTCCACCAAACATCTTTCTTAAATGTACCATCTTGGTTTCTTGCTCTTTTTAGTTTCTCAAACATTATACTATGT
>VTLG01001393.1_pt1 | contig 12719 bp, 23 predicted proteins | sample 4694571 | NCBI WGS metagenome assembly VTLG01 (sample SAMN12604809, study PRJNA352737) | marine metagenome | biome: ENVO:00000447; feature: ENVO:00000209|ENVO:00000569|ENVO:01000036; material: ENVO:00002151; isolation source: viral sequences binned using virsorter ... | reverse complement strand
ACAAACCTTTACACGAGTTTGGTCAACCTGAGCAACCTCTAAAAACCCAGCTTCTAGTACATCCTTATTTTCCATTGAAAACTTTATAAACTCTTCTTCAGATAATACAAGTTCTTCTCCATCTTGAGTGTTCACAACATGATAAAAAGGAACTTTGACCTTATAAAATCTTTCCAATATCTGATACTTTTTGACATCCATATAGTCTTTATCTTTTACCTCGGCTGGAGTAAAGACGGTCATTGAATTTTTATTTTGCGAAGATGGGTAGTCGTCTCCATTGATATCTGAATACTCAGAAACGCTTTTAAGCAAACCATCTGTGAGCTCACCTGTTAGGATTGTGGATATAATAACACCGTCAGCATCATCATACCAACGGTTTCTCGATGAAGGAGAGACGTATACTCTAAATGGGTCTAGATAAGTGAACTTGACATCACCTTTCCCGAAATCTGATTCTCTATCAATATAAGCATACAAATAACCCATACCTGTTGTCGCATAATCATGAATAGCCTGCTTCATTTGAGAATCGCCATCTGATATTTGCCATATATACCCTATGATAGTTCGCCATACACCAGCAACCTTAACATCAGAGTCTTCTCTAGGGGTTATTGTAAATGCTGGAGGTCTTGCTGTTAATACAGCTTTAAATTTTTCAACTGCCGCCGATGTCCTATCCATAGGTACATCTGCTTGATTTCTAGCCTGTAATTCATCTGATTCGTCAGATGTGAAATGATTACCAAGAAAAAAATCAATATCTTTACGAGCTTCTTCTTCCCAATCAACCCTTGCATCTCTCCAGTCTCTAAAGAGTTGTTCGTTGTATTCCGCTCTTGTATCTTTTTCTATTTTAGCCATTAACTATTTTACATACCAACTTTTATCAATAAAAGGCATTGGAACACTTTTTGAAGGTGTATAATCCATCATATTACTTCCTGACTGACTACTCATAAACTGTAATAATTCAAGCGCTTTTTGATTTTCCATATCTCTTTCATTAGAATAGGCTTTTTTTACAGAACCAGCCATATTAGATGGAACTTCAAATTCTCTTTCAAAATATGAAGCATAATTACGCTCAGGTTCATTAAATATTCCTTGAACTTTAATCATTTCCATTAATTCATTTGTTTTTTTCTTATCATCGGATTCTATTACTTTACCTATATCATCCCAACTTAATGAATCAAGATTATTTGGAGTAACGATATTACCTTTCTGATAACCTTTAGGTCTTAAAGTATCTTGGCTATCTTTAGATAATATCTTATTTATAAGCAAATCTATCTTTAACCTATTAAGTTGTTTTTCAAATTCTTTTTTATCTTCAGCAGTTGGCATTGGTTCTGTCGCTGGTTGCATCCAAGCTTCTGGAATAGGTCTTTCATCGCCCCATTGCCCACTAATAACGCTACGATTGTATATAGATGGGTCTGCCATTCTTTTATCAATCTGTAATGGGTCGTCACTTACAATATCCCCATCTTTATAACCTTTAAATGGACTCCTAATTGGTTCATTTTCAACATCAGAGTCTTCTACCATAGGAGGTTTCATTTCTCCACCCATATAAGGAATTACCTCACCAAGCATAAAAGGACTTACTGAAGCTTCTGCTTTATCAGATTGATTTAAAAGCTCTAATAATATTTCTTCTTCTGGAGTAAGTCGTTCATTTGCTTCAGGTCTATATTTAGAAGAAGCCATAGATAATAAATTTGCAATTATTCCAGCACTCATAGGTTTTACAACGTCACCTTTTTTATATCCCGGTACTACCTCACCACCATTAAACATTGGTTTCATGTTTGATAGTTCTGCTTGAGCAATTAATGCATCCATATTATCGTGAGCGGCATTATCTGATACCTCATTCAATTTTCTTAAAAATGGTAATCCTAACATCTTAGCTGATTCCCTCTTAATTACAAATTCACCGGGAGTTAGCATTGCTGGCACTGTATCTGTAGTTGTTCCCGGCATTATTCTTTCAATTCAAAATGCACTAGGTCATCAAAGTTATTATCTTTAGTTGTTCGCTTTCCTTTGTACATACTTGATGCGTTCCAATCTCCACCCCATCTTACATCAACCCCCAACTTTGCGGCGATTCCCAGAACGAAACCACCCAAATAATGAAAATCATCACGAGCATTCCAATCAATGGGATAAGGAGCAATATCTACAGCTTTTCCAAGAACGTGCTTTCCAAACTTTGTTTTAGATTTTCCTTGTGCCACCAACTCATTCTGTCTTTTTTGGCTTCTTAATCCCTCAATAACAGTAATGTCAAAGTGTTTAACGACCTCATTTAAAACACTTTGTAATCTAGCATCCACGCCTTTTAGGCGTTCTTTTGACCTTTTTCCAAACTTAGGCATCGGTCAAATTATACATAACAACGTAATAAAAATACAATGAAAACATTAACTTAGTTCACGCTTTTGCCCCGGTCATCCAATTATAGGTCTTTCGCATCCTATATAAATCAAATTCATCTTGTTTTCTATCAATCTCATCAACATCCATTTTATCTGTTTTTGGTGCTTTTGCAAAATAATCAGCGTAATAGAGACCATCTAATAAATCATCATTTCTTGGCTTTGGGTGTTCAAAGAACTCATCCACTATTTCTGTCATATGTCTATAAATATATAATTTTTTTGAGTTTACAATCTGCCCAAGAGCAGTTTCAAGTCTATCTTCTTTTTTTATTCTAGCTGGTGGCTTGACTCCCTTGAACAATCCGGGCATTAATCTTTTTTCTTTACCAGACATTCGAGTTACCATATCTCGTACCATCTCCTGTGCCGCTACTGTTTCTATGGTCACACGCCTTACTGGACTATATCTCTTCGCATATTCAATTATTTTTTGTGGAACGTCAAATGCGGGAATACGTTCTCTAAAGTAATCAAGGATATATCTGTTATTATTCGCATCTATTCCCATGACCAATATGACCTGAAAGTCAGATGTCTCACTTGCAGTAGCCGCTAAATCCACACCAATATACACATTGATTGGGATAGCATCTTGACCTTCTATGATAAAAGGCATTTTTCCTCTAGTTTCAAAATGACCGTTGTAATATTGTATCCTGTCTATCTTAAAAGCGGCATTGGTCACATCCCTAGCATCATTCATATACTCTTGAGCAAACTTATTGACCAGACCTGCTTCTATAAATTCTCGTTTCTTTGCTTCTAATTTCTTTTCAGAAAATTGCGATTCCCATAGAGGTTTTCCATCTTCAATGGCTCTATAGAAGTTCACATCCCAAGGAAAAGGTCTTTTATCTTCCTTTGCTTTTTTCCAACCATCATATGTCATTTGCAAATAAGAGTCATAGTGAACAATCGTACCAGATAACCATATCCAACCCTCATTACCGGGAGTCTCTTCCAATGCAGGATATACAGTAGACACAATCCATTTTTTAATATCGGCTCTACGTTCTGGTGTCTTTGTGTTCAATTCCGACTCAAAATCATCAAGAACTATTCCTGTATATCGGACATCTACCTCTGCACGACCTCTTAAACGCTGAGATGTACCTTTTGCTATGACCCTGTCTCCTTTTGGAGTGACCAAATCTTTTTCTGTCCAACGCTTTCCAGCACTCCCACCATCCATATTACCAAAATAATACTTAATCATTTTGTTATTTTCAAAGTGGGAGCGAATGTATTTTAAATGGTCAATAGCCTGACTCTGTTCTTCAGATACCCAAGCAATAAAATGTTGGTCATCCTCAGCCGCAAAACAGAGTTTATGCATAATAGCCGCTTTAGCTACGACAGATTTACCATGACCACGAGGAATAATATTGCATATTCTAGCTCCGGGCTGGGTATCTATCATTTTTTCAGCCATTTCGTAGTGGAAGGGGGCAGATTCTGATTTCTGCAAAAAATCTTTAGGTAAGAACGCTCTACCAAAGTATATAAGATTGTTAAAAGAATCAGCGAGAACCTTATCTCGTTGTTTCATTTCTTTCGGACTTGGGTTTATATTAAAATTTTTATCGGTCACGCTTCCGCAATCTCTTGGTCGTACAAATCAAAATCGCCAATATCCACCATTTTATCTTGTAGGTCGAACACACTATCGCATAATTCACACATCCAGCCGTCTAGCACATTAGAATTGTTCACAATAGGCATTTTATTCATCACATCCCTACCCATAAGCTGAGAATCGCAAGCGGGGCAGAACACAGTTCCACATATCAACTCATGTAATTCATGTTTTGTTGCAAACCGTATAGGAATAAGTATGTTATTCTTCGCCACTTGGTGGTAACACTCCAGACTTGAATGCATTTAATTTTTCTTGACTAAAACCACTGAACTCTTGAATCAAAGCCAATGATTCTGTCTTTTTCTCTGTATTCAACATACCAGCTATCTTCATCAATGTCTCTAATGCTCTTAATTTGTCAGAGTCACGAGTATCTTTTTTGTCTACAATATCTTTTGTCTGTTCTAATAAATATGTTTTTGTTATTCCAGTATCACTTAACAACACTTCAATTTCTTTATCTATCAAGTTCTTCACCTTTTCACTTTTTAATAAGACCTCTGTACGTTGTTTTGCATACCCTTTGCTTTCGCAATCAGGATATGCTTTCATATAAGCATCAATCGGCTGTAGACCTGATGCCACATACTTAGCAAATATACGCTTTTTTACAGATAACTTTCCATTTAATGTCTTTTCGTACCAAGATACCTTGCCAAAACGCCAAATATCCTTGATAGGCTCACCGCCAAGAAATGCAGTACGCTCACAGTTAGCCATGCCGAGTAGAGTCCTAATGTAATCAACTGCTCTTTTACCTTTATCAATCGTACCTCGTTTAATGACCTTAGTAAACTTTCCATCATCAGATTGAATCCATTGTCCAGTTTTTGCTGTACGCCAGTCGTTATGAACCCTTGTTTTAGGTTGATGTTCTCTGAACTCTTCTTCATTGTCATATAAGATATACTCCTGACCTTTTATTGTTCTTTTATACATAGAGAGCCACTCCCACGCTATGACCTAGCACGCACCTGTCCGACTCCCTCCGGACTCTCTTCTCTTGATGGGTCTTTGAACAAAGTATCCCCATCAGGTATCAATTCAAATTCTTTTAGACATTTGGCTCGTGCTACTATTTCCATCAACTTACCGCAAACTGCTGAGGTCGGGTCTATTATATCAATCAAATCAAACTCGCCCGCTAACTCTCGTATACGATTACAGTTGGTAAATACATCATCGTTATCATATTCACCACTCAACGATTTTAAAGTTCGGGTACGATGGTTTGACGTATTTGATTTCATTGTCTAATTTAAAACATTAAGTATACAAAATGGTAGTGGTTAAAATAATAAGGAATAATGGGTAGAATAGGATACTATTTTATATAGAATAGTATCATAGTATTAGAATAGTAGTTGTATATATTTAGAATAGTAGAATAGTATAATAGTATTACTAAGCTATATAGAATAGTATAATAGTATAGCTTATCTATATATAGCTTAGTTATATATAAAATAGTATATAGATTAGTAGCTGTCAATAAAAAATAGTACCCGATTTCAAAAAATTGAAAAAAATTATATTAGCATGAGTGTCTGTCTTATAATATGCATGGGTACACCCCCTAACCGGATTCGGGTTGAGAAAGTCGAATTGAGTTAATCGTTTTCATCTGGTTCTACGTTGGTATTCCTCATGCAAGCAGGCAGGTCATAGGTAATAATGTACACAACCTGCCCTCGATACCTATGATATGCACAGCTCTAACTGTAGCAATATGTGAACTTAAAAATAATTGGGAACTTTTTTTCTGTTTTATCGTCTTTATACCAATACATATATTATTTCTTCTGCCCCTGAAATGTTCGGTCAAGGGGCTAGATACCGAAGGCAGAAGATAAAATCTAAAGGGTGAGTGTAAAGGTATTCGATAACTCGAGAATACTCTCACAGGGGCAGTATTGCCAAACCCGATTAAATCGACTTATCAGTTAATCATATACTGAATGACATACGGAAAGGGGGGAAGACTAGATTTGAAAGTAATAGCTAATCAATAAACAATAAAAAAAGGATGTGAATTTATTATGAGTAATGTAATAAATAAACTAAAGGGCATACTAGATATGCCATTGAATGAGTTCTTTAACGTTCCTATTCCTACAATAAATTGCCATGTATGTGAATTACCTGAGAAGATTTATTACTGGTTTAGGGGTGAGGATAATTGCAAGGTCGGTGCCTGTGAGGAATGCTTTCACGAGCTACCAATGTGTGTAAATTGTGAGAGCAGGTCTTTATACGTTGGTGAGCATGGGATTTGTCATCAATGTGTACATGATTCCGCAAGGGTGCGCAGTTATGGACATAAACCGATGGCAGTATTCCATAGAATCAATAACAATAGAATCTCGAACCCCCCGCTAATGACTGATAGAAGCTATAGCAGAGATGAAGACGGACAATCTTTTGAAAATCTTCATTTGGGTGTAGAGAATGAATTTGACAGGAAACGAAATAGCAACGGAAATATCCCATTTTATGGGAACAAAATTGCTAGTTTGATTAATCTCATAGCCAGAGGAACTACGGGTAAAGAACAGTTATTGTACACTAAACGTGATGGTAGTTTGTCAGATGAAGGAATTGAGGTAGTATCTCATCCCTTCACATGGAACTATTGGTTATTGTATGGTCAGAGTATTTACAGAACATTATTTCAGAAATTAACTGAAAACAATATGTATTCTTATGATACCTATGAGTGTGGAATGCACATTCACGTGTCCAGAATAGCGTTATCTACTGATATGATAGTGAGATTAGTACAATTTATCTCTAATCCGTCTAATTTCGATTTTATTCTCGATATTAGTCAAAGAACAGAAGATAAGTTGAGAGCATGGGCAAATACTGACGAATTAGCTGAATTTGATGGCGGTGAGTTATATGAATTATGTAGCGATTACCATTATGCTGAAGGCGAAATTGAAAGATGTGTCGCTATTAATCTTCATAACTCTCATACTATTGAATTTCGGATATTTAGAGGGACTATAAATTTTCTTAGTTTCTGTAAAAATCTGGAATTTGTTAGGTCTTTAATACTATGGGTTCAATCAGAAGGTATTGATTCGGACATCGTAACTATGAAAGATAGCTATCAGGACTATATCCAATGGTTGAACATAGAGGAAAATACAAACGAGTATTCTAGTTTATGCTTTTTTCTATCTAAACGTGGATATGGTGAATTCCAAATTGCTCAAGATAACATCGAAAAGGGTTACGGTGACTTAGATTTATTGACCTTTGACGATGATTATAAAAGGATAGTGGACTAATGTGTATAGCAATACTGAAACCAAAGGGCGAAAACATATCTAAAGATAGATTAGAAAATTGTTTCGATAACAATGATGACGGGGCGGGTTATGTTTTTGCTATGAACGGGTCATTACATTTTTTCAAAGGATTTTTTAGATTTAAAGATTTCTGGAAATCTTATGTCCAAAATGTAGTGAATAACGGAAATCCTATTTCAGCAATTCATTTCAGAATTACCACACATGGAAAAACAAATACCGCAAATTGTCATCCTTTTAAGGTCAATGACAATCTCGGGTTTATCCATAATGGGGTAATAGATATGGTGGATGTCGATAAAAAGAAAAAACGTAGTGATACGTCTGTTTTTAACGATACTATTCTGAAGCAATTACCTAGTAATTTTATCAGGAATACCGCCATATGTGACCTAATAGCTGAAAGCATTGGAAATTCTAAACTTGTATTTTTAGACAATAATGAGAATTATATGATTATTGCAGAAGAGCAAGGGAATTGGATAGATAATGTTTGGTACTCGAATAATTCCTTTAAATGGTGTAATACATATCACTATTCAACGAATTATTTCACCAAGAATACGCCTGTTTATGGTAAGGTTAATCACCAGAGCAAACAGAAAAAGAAAAAGAAAAAGAATACTCCAAAGATACAAGGGGTAACTTATTCAAATTGTCGTTTCTGTTCTGCTTCATTACTTGATAGAGTTTCCCAGAATTTGGGATTATGTCAGGACTGTGACTACGCACCGTATTCTGGATAGATAAAAGGGGGCTTCCTTCGGGAAGCCCTTTTTTTTTGCCTAAAAATATCAATAAATATATATCATTGTATGCACGTACGTACGTAGGTAGTCAAATTGGCGCCAATATATATAAAAAATATGCACGTAGGTAACTATGCACGTAGGTAATCAATAGTATGCACGTAAGTAAGTACATAGTATGCACGTAGGTAGGTAGAATTATGCACGTAAGTACAATATAAATAATACTTTATTGTATGCAAGTAGGTACTTATTCACATATGTTAATAACTTGTGGAAAACTATGTGTAAAAGTATGCAATTAGGTACGTTTTTGGCGCAAAACACACATATATATACTATATTACTATATACTATTATACTATTTAATACTATTAAACATATCTATATCTACTATAGTAGTTAAAGCTATTATTTTATATAGGTTTTTTCTATTCCCACACATTTACCCACACTTTTATAAAAAAAGTTAAAAAAAGATGGAACTTTAATTGAACTAATAAGTATTAAGGGTATGAAAACAAACCAAAAAAAGGAAACAAAAATGCTAACAATCTCAAAAAAAATAGAAAAACTAGAGTACGCAAAAAGAAACCTAGATGGGGAATATAATGATTTGATGAAAAAACATTCATTAAAAGATATTATGCAAAGGAATCACCCATTAGAAGAGGCTCTAATAGTCTCTATTGATGCAATAGAAAGAGTTTTAGAATCATTAGAAGAGGAAAGAAAATAAAATTATATGCTTAAAGCGGGAACTTTTCCCGCTTTAAAGCGTATAATAATAAAAGGATAAATAAACATGGAACTAAAAAAAGTACTAAAAACTATTGAAGAGATAGAAAAAAAACTAAATGAGCAAGGCATGGTCGCCGATGCTAGATTAGAAAATCATTTAGACAATTTGAATCAAATTGCTTTTGAACTGATTAAAAAAGAAAAAAAGGATAAGTAAAATGGATAAACTAAATAAAATATATGATTTTCTGATTGAATGGAATATAGCAACAGAAAACGAGATACAATTAGTAACTAAAATAAATGGATGGAATGAGGATTCATTTAATGATATTATCTACGTAAAAACGGGATATAGAGACATGGAACAACTAAAAGAATCGGAAGGACATTAAATTAATTTGGAACTTTCTAAAAAGTAAAGCGTATAATAAGTAATAAAAGGAAAATAAAATGAACAAACTAAATAAGATAAAAGAAAATGAAATGAGTTTATATCCTTATTACTTGAATGTTCCATTATCTATAGATAAATCAAGGAAAAAGGAAATCGTAGAATGGACAAGTATAAAAATACATGATAAAGAGGAAGAGAACGATATTATAGACTCTGTAATTCATTTTCTTTCTAGGCACAATATAAAACTATACTAAAAGGAAAATAAGTAATGAAGCTAACTAATGAACAAAAGATAGAATTACAAAGGTCGCAATACAATCCTTGCGACAGACGTTTAAACCTCTACCCTGAAGATTTTAGAGGTAGCATATGGAAAGAGGTTTTACAATGCTTAGATATTGATGATTGTTTTGGCGTTACCTTAGCAATAGTGGGTATAAAAGAAGAACAAGAGGATGAACATTAAAATGAAGCAAATAGGAAGAATGCAGGAGGTAGCCAAGAGATTGGATAGAGTATTAAAAGACCATGTATATTATTATGTTTGGTTTGATGGAAACTTAACCAATGGTAGGAAGGCATCGGAAGAGGTGCAGAATAAGTACGAGTCTGATAAGATGTTTAATTTAAGCGAATTTGACAAATGTATGGAATATGTCAATAGCTTAAGAAAGGACAACTGCGATTATTCTTTACGGATTGAGGATTGGAACGAAGACACAGAGAGTGTAGAGCATTTTGTTTTTAGGCATTTTGAAAATTCATAATAAAAAGAAAAACAAAAGGATAACTATTAAATGAATAAAAAATACATTAAACAAGCATTCAAGCACGAAGGGGTGCAGTTAGGTGTTGGCGCTATTGAGAACATTGAATACGAATTGAAACTGCAAGTAAGCCGTATGGCAAAAAGATGTAAAGAAGGTAATCTAAAAAGATTAACACCTGAATTATTTTGGGTAGCTATGGGGGTAATGAATAATGACTGATATATTATTGATATTACTAGCTTTATGTATAGTATATGTACTCTACCTTAAATCCAAACTAGATGTAGCTTTATATAGCTTGGATAGGTGGCGAGAAATGATAGTCTTTGTCAATGGTAAACGTAGGTTATTGGAGGATTAAAATGACAACGCAAGAAGATATAATATTTGACAATTTATATGAAGATATAGCTATGAAACTAGACTCTATCTTGGATGAGGTCATAGCAGATATAGAGAACGAATGGGGAATCAAGCACGATATGATGATGAGGATAGTGGAGACATGGTCTGTGGGAGTATCTGCAAGGCTACCACTTACAATTACTGTAGATAAGAAAACAATGGAATTACTAAAGAAGGAGGTGGAAAATGTTAATAAGTGATTGTTGCGGATATGAGGTTAAGTATCAAGATATATGCTCTAGTTGTCTAGAACACTCTGAACCATACGAATTAGAGGAACTAGAGAACGAATTAGAAGAAGAGGCTTTAGAGTGGGAAAGAAAAGATAGTGAGGAAGAAGAATGAAAAAAGCAGTAATAAAGGTAAGGTTAGCGTATGACTTTCCTGACGACAAATCAATTTCTGAGATAATGACAGATATTGAAAATATTGAACTACCAAAAGAATATGATGAAGATAGCTTTGAGTGGTTTGGGATATATGACGAAGAAAAAGATAAGCTAATACCTTACTATGATTTTCCAATGTTGGACGTAAAAAAACCAATGAATGAATTAGATGTCTGATTTTGAATACAATGAATATCTATCAGATAGCTACAGAAAAGCACAAGCTGAAATGGGTATAGATGTGGTTTTAAGAGAGCAATTAAGGGTAATTGGCGCTAAGTCTTGGACAGATATGCACGATACAGAAAGGTCTAGGCTTATAAAAGAACTTAGAAAAACGTGGTTAAAAACAAATAAAGGTAAAGAAGATGAGTAAAGTAATTGTATATGGTACGCTTAAAAAGGGCGGTAGACTACATAGGTATATGAGAGATTCTAAATTCATAGTGGATGTAGCAGTTACAGGTTACAAGATGTACGATTCTGGGTTTGGTTATCCCTTTATTGCAAAAGGAGATAAACATAAAGATAGTGTTTGGGGCGAAAAATACGAGGTAAGTGATGATACCTTGAAAATGTTGGATATGGTTGAAGGTGTGGACTCAGGTCTTTTTAGGCGAGTTGATTTAAAGGATGAAAAAGGTTGGTCAGATTCACGTGATTCTACATATATCTACGTTGGAGATGAATACCTTAAATCGGTTAGCTCTACAGAGGAAGTAAAAAGCGGTATATGGCAAGTATAATGGTATGGTCTGCACTTGCGTAGAGTCCATTAAAAAAAAACGAAAAAACGCAGTTCTTTTTGGGGTTTTAGAACTAAAAATATTAAACCCCGAAAAATTAATTTGGAACTTTTTGAATCCTACAGCGTATAATAGGAAACGGCACATAAAAAAAGTGCCAAAAAAAAAGGAACTAGAATGAAAACAAAAAACTCTACTGAGTATAAAACAAACAAAGAACTAGAGTATCATAGATTCAGTATTCATGCGTATCGCAGTTCAGTCAGTCCTTGGGATTGGGAGGATAAGGTTAAGGAACTTGGCTATGATGCAATTCGTGATGGTGGTATAAATTGGTATCACTTTAAAACTAATTGCCCTGAAGAGAAGTGCATAGAAATACGAAAGCAATTAAAAAAATAAATAACTGAACTAGGGCGGGGAAACCCGCCCCTATAAACAAAGGAATTAAAATGAATATTGTAATTGGAATTAATCCAAAAACAAACAAAAAAGAAACATATAAATTTGCCGATACCGACAAGGGTTTTGAAGAGGCACAAGATAAACTTAGTCAGTTGGATAGGTTAAAGTATAAAAAAACAGAACATGAATGGAAATCAAATAAGTCGGCTATGAAAAAACTTTGGAATCTTTAATTTAAAAAGGAAATCAATGAAAGAATACAATATCACTATCAATGAAAAAGAAAGAAAGTTTCTCATTTATTTAATGGAAAAACATTTAAGTATTTGTGATAGGCTTGTTAAGTCAAGAGGTTCAGAGCAAGATAAAAAAGAAAAAGAATTAAGAGAAAGTATTTTAAAATCTTTACAAAAGGAATGGTAAATGAAAAATATAATTGGTAGAACATATATAGATTTAACAGAAAGAGATGCAGAGGATTTTTTATATGATGAAGAACATACTGTTGCATGGTGCTTTCCTGTTCTTGACAAAGAAAAGAAACAAATAGGATATGTAGATATTATAATGGGTAGAAGTGTAAAAGACCCACGTGAAGAAAATAAAGAGACATATAGAAAATTCACAACCAAAGAAAAAGATGTCTGGGTTGGGAAACAAGAAGGGAAATTCTTTAATGAAAAAGACTATGAAAAAGAA
>VTLG01013642.1_pt1 | contig 12720 bp, 28 predicted proteins | sample 4694571 | NCBI WGS metagenome assembly VTLG01 (sample SAMN12604809, study PRJNA352737) | marine metagenome | biome: ENVO:00000447; feature: ENVO:00000209|ENVO:00000569|ENVO:01000036; material: ENVO:00002151; isolation source: viral sequences binned using virsorter ... | reverse complement strand
ATATATCATAAATTCTCCTTTTTAATAAAGGGGGCAATTAAGCCCCCTTTAAGATTAACAACTTATTGATTATGAAGCATTAACAAAATTAAGTCCCATTAAGTTTGTTGAACTATCTAGTAGTTTAACTCCATATATCATATCTGCGATTACTTTAGTACCAAGATAATCAACATCATATTGTGATTGCAGTCTTACATCTTGAGAGGCTGCAAAAGCACATGCTTCTGGTACATATACAGCACCACTTCTGTTTGTTCCTGCAGTAGATATAGCTTGTGAGAAGAACACATTCATGCCATATATTAAGCCTACAGCACCAGTAGAAACATGGCTACCACCTGCTGCATTTGTTCCTGAAGGAATAGCATCTTGTCTTACAAAGTATGAACCAATACCTGCTGTTGGATTTAATATGTCTGCAAGCAATAGATGATTAACTGCCATTGAACATCTGTTTGGGTCAATATCTAAGTTATACAGAGTTGCTAAAATACTTTCTAAATCACCAGTCGCCATAGCATCATCAGCAGTTAATGTTACAGTTGTTTGGAAGCCATCAAGTTCTGCCCATAAGTCTGTTTCAACTTTTCTAGCTAAAGACTCACCAAACATTTTTGCATATTTGCTAATTAATTCATATTGAGCTTGAATTGTAGCTATGTCCTCAAATATCTCAGCTTGATATATATGAGATGTTATTGGAAGATTTACTGCTGTTACATCATGCGGTTGTGGAGTAGAACCTTTGTTCGTATCCCAAGTTACTGCAGTTGATGCAGCTTTAGCTTGTGCTGTTTGCATTAAGATTGCTGGGATATTTATAGAATCACCCTTATTCTTAACTAAAGCACTATAATCACTAACAGATCCTCTAAGTTTATTTGTTTGCATAAAGAAACTATAGATTGCATCAGACCATAAATCAGGAATAAACCCTCCAAGTGAAGTTGTATCTAGTAAATCACCTGCAGCACATAATGCCATTTCACCTGAATACGATTCAGATTGACTTGAAACTTCAACCATTTGACCTAGAGAATCATCCCATTGCCAAACGACTTCAGTATATATTCTATTTATCATTTTAAACCTCTATTTTTAACCAAGCCTCAACTGTCTTATGACCTTTGGTTGGTTTTTGTTTTTGCCCTAGCATTTGCTACAACATCAGCCCAGTTTTCCCTAAGCTCGTCAGAGTTCATTTTAGTCCAATCTGAAGGCATTTCTTTAACACCTCTAGAATTACCTGCAACTTCAGGAGCATTTGCTTTGACATTATTAATTTTACTTGTTACATATTCAAGAGTTTCTAAATCTAACTTAGACAAAGACTCTCTTTCATCTTCAGGATGAGCTTCTAATAAAGATGCTCTTTTACCTTCCTCATACTTATCCCACTTTTCAGCATTAGCAGTTAAACTTTCGACCTTAGAAGAAGCCTTTTCATATAAGGTTTTAAATTCTTCTTTTTCTTTAAGTTTCGCTTCCTCTGCTCTAGCTAGGCTTTTTTCGAGTTTAGTTAAACGAGCTTCTGCATCCTGAGCTCTTTTTCTATACTTTTTGCTTTCTGCAATATACTGCTCATTAGAGCTATCTTGAGTAGTTTCTGTAGCAGGACTTTCACTTACTGTTTCTGTGGCTGCTTGTGTTTTATCTTCGGACATACTGCCCCCTTTTATAATTAAAAGTAAATGTATTTTGTCAATTTTTGCAAAATACTAATAGATAACTTAAATTAAATATAGGGAATAATGCAAATTTTGGAAAATTCACTACAAGAATATAAACAAAAATGGTTTGACTATATGGATTATAAACCACATTATGGTCAAAAAAAACTGCACTTCCCTGACAAAGGCACAGCAAGGTTTTTTGTTATGGTATGTGGTAGAAGATTCGGAAAAACTACTGCATCAGCTATGGAGGCCACCTATTATGCTTCCCAGCCAAACAAAAGGATATGGCTTGTTGGTTTATCTTATGATAAAGCCGATTTAATGTTTAGAGAAGTTTGGCAGAAAATGGTGATTGGTCATTCCAATGATATTATAAGAGCTTCTGAGAAAGAAAGAATTATAAAATTTAAATGGAATACTACAGTAGAAGCAAAATCAGCAGACAATCCTGATTCTTTAGTTGGAGAAGGTTTAGATCTGCTTATAATAGATGAGGCTGCCAAAGTAAAAAGAAAAATTTGGGATATGTATTTATCCCCAACATTATCCGATAGAAAAGGGAAGGCTATATTCATCACAACTCCAGAAGGCTTTAACTGGGTATATGATTTGTATCTCCTCGGAAAAGATGATGAACTATGGGAATCTCATCAAGCTCCCTCGTGGGACAACCATTTTGCCTTCCCTCTCGGAAAAAGCGACCAATTTCTACTTGAAAGAAGAAGAAATATGGCTAAAGAGGTATATGAACAAGAATATGGAGCTAAATTCACCTCATTTGCTGGTCGTGTTTACCCATTTGAAAGAGATTTAGATGTAGGTAAGTTTCCTTACAATCCAAACTTCCCTACTTATTGTAGTATAGACTTTGGTTATCGTATGCCTGCTGTTGGATGGTTTCAAGTTCATAGAGTGGGCGGTATTTGGCATGTAAATATGATAGATGAAATAATTCATCAGACAAATATAAAAACAGATACTTTAGCAGAGATGATACTGGGGAAAAAATACAATGTAAGAAGGTATTTTGGAGATCCTGCTGGTATGCAGGCTCAAGGACAGTCAGGATTAGGCGACATTGAGATATTTAGACGAAAGGGTATAAAAATCTATACAAAAAGGGATAAAGTGTCAAGAAGCATAGCATCAGGGGTATCTCATGTAAGAGGATTCGTAGAAAATGCTCAAAATGAGAGATTTTTACATATAAATGAGAAATGTACAGGAATTATGATGGATTTAGAAAATTATCGCTATCCTGAGCCTAAAGAAGGGGCTGATTTAAAGCCTGAACCAGTAAAAGATGGTTACCATGACCATGGATGTGATATGATACGATATTTTTTTATAAACCAATTTCCAATTAAAAACAGAGAATTTAAAGTGAGGACAAGATGATTTACGACCAAAATATGACAGTAGAACAAATTATTACCAACTCAGTAAAAGAACTAAAGAATGTTAATCGTTTAAAAAGGCGAGAATGGGTTAGAAGGATGCTTAATTACTATGGGGGAAATGCAACTAGCCAATATATAGATAATTATTTTAATTCCTCTGCTTTTCAAGAAGTCCCATGTTATAATGCTAATTTTACTAGAAGATTTATAAATAAAATGAGCAGAATATATACAGTAGGGACATCAAGGAATGTAGGAAAACAGTATGACCTTCTTACTATCAAGAAAGACGCTAGGATGAAACATGTAGAAAGAATGACTCGCTTAATGGGCACAGTTGCAACGCAAGTTATATATAAAGAGGTTAATGGTATGCCTTATTTTGATTATAGACCTGTTTATTATTTCGATGTTCACTTATCTGATTCATTTACCCCCTCTGCTATTATGTATCCACTTTTAATGCAGCCTGAAGATATGTCTTTGACCAATAAATGCGAATGGGCATATTGGGATGAGTCTATTTATGCTCATTACGATGAAGATGGCAATATAATTGATGAATATGAGCATGGATATGGTGTTTTACCATTTGTATTTACTCACAGAGAAGAACAGATAGATGAATTTTTTGTAGATGGAGCAAATGATATTGTTGATTGTAACGAGCAGGTAAATATAGCAATGACTGAAATGCAACTTGGTTTAAGGTTTCAAATGTTTGGGCAGCCTTATATGACAGGGGTTGATAGTGATAAAAGAATAGAGAGAGCAGGATCTGACCAAATAATAGACCTTCCAGAGGGTGCAACCTTTGATATTGTATCTCCACAGGGCAATATTGAGTCAGTTATTGAAAATATCAAGTTCCAAGTTGATTTAGTTGCTCAAAATAATCATTTGTATGTACAATTTGCACAAGATGGAGGTGAAACTCCTAGTGGCATCGCACTCAAAATCAAGGACTTAGAGAGATTTGAAGATTATCAAGACGACTTAGAATTATGGCGTATGTATGAGCATGAATTTTATCATGTAGAAAGAGAGATTGCTGCTTATAATAACATTAAACTTCCTGAGAAGTTAAAGCTAGACTTTAAAGAGCCTGAATATCCTAAAACAGTACAAGATCAAGTAATGCTAGATGAACATAGACTAAAACATCACATGATTGATGAAGCTGACCTACTTATGGAGTATAACAATGATTTATCTCGCAAGGAAGCTGAGAAGATTATAGAGAAAAACAGAGAAGCTATGGAAGATGAGCATTTAAAGGCTATGGAAAGTGGAAAAATGCAAGTAGAATATGAAAGTTAAAACTAAAATAACATACTCTGCCCTAAAATTGGCGAAGAAATTACCCTCTATGATAGAAAACTATATGCAAAATATAGGAGAAGACATTGTTAAGGATGCTAAGGAAAGAATAGATAGTGTAGATTATTTAAGTTACAGCGAATCTCATTCAAAAATGCCAAACCTGAGTGCAAACACTTTAAGGGAAAGAGAAGCAGAGACTTTAGCAGGGAAGCCCTATGGAAAAGCTAAATTTGGAAAAACTCCCTTAAAATATACTGGAAAGCTTTACAATACAATGAAAGCTACATCATCAGGAATTAACATGGAAAAATATGGGTGGTATCATAATATTGGCGTGAGTGATATAAACCCAAGAATTAGAAGACCAAAAAGAGAATTTTTAGACCTTAAATTGCAAAAAGGGAAGAAATCTTTAAAAGTAGTAGGGAAAGCAAACAAAGAGTTTAACCTGCAGCTCAAAAAGAACTTTAAGAAATAATATGAACAATAAAGAGTTCCAGCAAATGTTAGATGCCTTTAGGCGTTTAATGAAACTAATAGATAAGTACGATTCTCAGTTTGAAGACATAAAACTAGAGAAACCTTTAATGATTCCCCCAGAAATATATGATGAAATTTGCGATGCTATTAAGCAGGATTACATTTCTTTATTTGGCCTTAGCTAATTTTTCAGCTTCTATAATACTGTTTTCCCACTCTTGCCTTTGGGCAGGCGTTGGTCTTCTTCCTTTTAGTGGTTTTATGCCCATGGCTTTAGCTCTTTTTCTCCATTTATACCAAACTTTTTCCTTTGCCCTATAATTTGCCTTTTTTATAACCTCCCTAGTCGCTACCTTTTCTTTTTTCTCTCTTTCCTTTTGATTTTCTTCTTTTCTTGGAGGTAGGTCATCAAAAGTATCTTCCAATACTACTGCAGCATCAATTATATCCTCATCTTCAACAACCTCTGCATCAGGAACATTCTTTAAGAACTTTTCAAATGGAGAATCAATAGTTATATTAACATTTTTAACAAGTTTACCACTATGTTCTAAAATCAGCCGACCTGCTTGAACATTACCTGCCTTAGCCTCCCTTATCATTGCATCAAGGACTTGTGGAATCTCTAAACCAAACTGCGTCATGTAACGATCATACACAGCATCTACGAACTCAGGGGTCGCCTTCCATTTAGCTATAGAAGACTTTGAAACACCTACTTTATCAGCCACTTGTTGCAAAGACAACTCAGGATTAAATGCTAAAAGTTCAATTGCAAGCGTTTTTGCAGGGTTTTTCTTCAATTTAGTAATGTTACTCATATGTAAATATAACCTCTTTACAAGTAATTTTACAAGTTTTGTGAAAATATTTTTTTGCAAGTTACTTTTTGTATTTTGTGTGGAATGGTAACCCTTCTTGAGCAGATTTCCCTATCCCTCCATATAGCCATTTTTATTGATTAATGCATATATAAGATCATTTTAATTAAAAAAGTGGCTTAAAATAGCCATTTTTAAAGTAATATAATTAAATAAGAGAGATATGAAAGCCCTATCTTAACAGCATACATTTAATTACATATCATATTGTAAATAATAGAATGTAAATAAATAGCTGTAAATATTTACATGATAATCTTTACTAATTGCGTTAGCAATCGAAAATAAATTTTAAATAAATATACATTAATGTAAAAAAAATACTTGCATATTAAATATACATTCTGTAAATTAAGATAGTAATTAAATAAATAAGAAAAGGAAATAAAATGAAACTAAATAAAATCGAAATGCTTTACTTAATAACATTTACAGTTTGTTTTATAGGCTTGTTGTATGGCTTTGCTGCAGGTGATTTAAATATGATTGAAATAATTAACGATATAACTAAATAAGGGAATAAAAAATGAATAAAAACAAACCAGATGTAATTAAAAAAGATAATGAAGGAAATATTATTTTAAAGGGCTGGAATATAAAGCCTAAGGAATTAAAAAAGTTAATTAAAAAACATAAACAAATAAAATAAATAAGGAACTAAAAGATCATGAAACATTTAAGAGAATCAGTTAAATTAAATTTACTTGCACAGCCTTCAAGTAATTACAAATCAAAAAAGAATATCAAACTGGGCTATCATACCTACTTTTTAAGCCTTGCACACTCTGATATATCAGGCTATAATGTTTGCTCGATGGCTAATAGATTAAGCATAAAAGAAGATAATAAAAACAAATCTTCTTGTAGTTCTGTTTGTGTTGCATATAATGGTAATGCTCAACGATTTCCTAAAATAATGGAATCAAGAATTAAAAAAACAAAATTGTTTTATGAAAATAGATCTTTATTCATGCAATTATTAATTAAAGATATATTTAAAGCAATTGAATTTAGTAAAGAACATCAAAAAATATGCACATTCAGATTAAATGCATATAGTGACATTAAATGGGAATTTATAAAAGTAACATATAATAACAAAATATATAAAAATATATTTGAATTATTTAGTGAATATACATTCTACGACTACACAAAAATATCTAACAGAATAACACCAAAAAATTATCAATTGACTTATTCATATTATGGAAATAATAAATATTTTAAAGATGTATTAAAAACTGATCAAAATATTGCAATTGTATTTGATAAGCTGCCTAAAAAATATGCTGGTCGTAAAGTTGTAAATGCTGTTGAAAATGATTTAAGATTAAAAGAAAATGATGGTATTAAAGTAATTGCAGGGCTTGAATTTAAAGGCTCTAAAAAAGCTCTAAATAATGCAATTAAAGAAGGTTTCACAATACAAATATAAATAATTATTAATAACTAAATAAAGGATCAAAAATTATGAATTTAACTTTTATACTATATTATTTATACACGATATTATTTGTGTTAAGCTTGTTTTTATTATGTGATTTTATAGTAACATCATGCATTAAAATATATTACAAATTTAAAAAATAAAATAAGGAACTAAATAAAATGAAATATAAAATAAATGTAATTGTAAAAAAGTGGTTTGATTCTGTAAATGGTAATACATACCATAATGTTAATTTTAATTATAATAATAAGAATTATAATTCTGGTTTAACATATGGATATGGGACACAATATAAAGTGACTTTAAAAAACATGATTAAAAAACATGATTTAATTATAAATAATGATTTTAATTATATTGTAATAGATGTCAATACAGAAGAAGAGCTTTTAAAAATAGATTATTTCACTCAAATATAGGGGACTTTATAAAATGAATAATTATAGATATAATAATAATATAGCTAGTATTAATTATAGATATGTAGTTCAATTAAAAAAAGATAATAATATTATAAATAAGTCAGTAAAAATAAGTTATTTAAAATTGATCAAATTATTAGAACTAAAAAAAGATGATTTAAATATGAGTTATAATTTAGGTACTACCAGGCAATTACAATTAATTCAACATCTATTATTAAAAACTAAAGATTTAAATATTATAAAATGTAATGTTTATATAGATGATCAAATTATATTATAAATAGGAGAATTATAAAATGAAGTATATATATGAATTAACACCAAAACAATATAAGCTATATAAAGTAATAGCTGTCCAATTATCAAGAGGACTTATAAAAGAGAAGGAATTTAAAAAAGAATTAAAGAAAATTATAAAATGATAGATACAATAATAATAATAGTATTAATTATAATGATAATTATAATGTTTAATAAATCAATGAAATTATTTAAATAGGAGATAATAAAATGAAAAGAAAAATTAACAAACTTAACTTAATAACATATTTGATTATATTTCTTATAACATATTGGATCTGGTCAAGTATTATAAAATTATTAAAATCAATATAGGAGAATAAAATGAAAGATTATTATAATGATCCAAAATATAAAGAATTTCAAGACATTATAAAACAAGAGGAAAAAATGGAAATTAAATGTTGTAGTGATTTAGGAAATATGTTTTTTCAGCATTTAAACCAAGATAATAATAAGGTTTATGAATGTTCTGAATGTGAAAAAGATTATGTTATTATAATTAAAGGTAAAACTATAGAAATAAAAAGAAATGATTAATTACTTATATTATATTACACCCTTTATATCCTGTAATGGACAGAATCTATCTAATCCCACATTATAATGCAGGTTAGATCTATCCATTATTACACCCTTCATAGAGCCTTATTAGGACATTATAAATCAACAGAAATTTATAAATTGGCGACCACTTTTGAAAAATCTGTCTTTCAGGAACGAGTGTTTCGCTGTTTAATCTACTCTTGGCTGTTATGTTCCATATCCCTTTTTGTGCAGCCTTATACTAAAATTATATCGCAAAAAGCAATTACCCAAACCAATATAACTACTATAAATTATAACAAATTATTTAAATATACAAATTTATATTATTTTTCCCTCTATGTAAAAAAAAGTGTTTGGAAATTATATTATTATATTATAAATTGTATATTATAAAACGAGGAGAATATGAACAATATAAAAGAGGTTATAAGAGAAAAGGGTTTAAGACAAAAGTTTATATGTGAAAAGTTAGGTGTCAAGGAAAGTCAATTAAGTCATGTTATAAAAGAAAGAAGAAAACCTAGTCAAAAGATGATCCGAAATCTTGCAAAAATTCTAAATGTAGCAGTAACCAGATTATTTCCAGATGCTAAACAAAGGCATTACTGGGAATTATAATGCGAAAGACAAAGGATAGAAAGCAATTAAGGAAGAAAAGACATCTTGAAATAAAGAGATGGAAAAGACAAAAGAAAAAAGAAAGAAAGGAAAGGAATAATGAGAACAACATCAAGAATCGCTTATAAAGAGCATAATGAGTCGGGTAAGTTAGATCAACAAAAACAACACATAAAGAAGTTATTACTAACCGAATATCCACTATCTCGTAGAGAAATCAGCAAAGCAACAAACATAGAAATATCATCAGTATCAGGTAGAGTTAATGAGATGATAAAAATGGGAATTTTAGAAGAAACCACAAAAAGAAAATGTATGTTTAGCAAAAAACTAATTACACCAGTACAATTAGTAGGTTGTTCAAATGAGTAAGATGAAAGATTATGCTATGGGGAAAAAACATGAGTGGTGTTGCGATGGGATCAATCTTTGTGTTGATTGTGATTATTATTTTTCAACAAACCATATTTATTATAAATATAGACCTTCAATTAGAACATGGTATAATAAGACAACAAGTAAAGCAGAAGAAAAGATTAGAGAGTATTTTAAAAAGAAAAAGAAAAAGGAAAAGGTAGAGATACCTTTTTAGAAAGAGAGTTATGAAAAAAGTAAAGGAAACAGATATAAAATTACACCTACATAATGATAAAGTATATGTGGAATATGATTGTGTAATGGATCTTGTAAAAAGACACGATGAATTAGTAGATAGATTAAATGAAAGGAATAACTAATGACTAATAAAAAAACACTCAGTTATAAAGAGGTTTGGAACACTCTTAGAGCAGTTGATTGTTCTAAGGTAATAGAAAATAAAATGGGACTTGATTATATAGGCTGGGCAGATGCTTGGAGTTTATTAATGAGCAAATATCCTGAAGCAGCCTATGTATTTGATGAGCCTACATTTTATGGTATGGAGGGCAAAAGAACATGTGAGGTAACTTGCACTATATATATAGGAGATCTTCAAAGGACTTGGAGCTTACCAGTAATGACTGCATCAATGCCTATGAAATCAATACCAGAGCCATCATCAAGGGACATAAGTGATGCGAAGGCTCGTTGTTTTGTGAAGGTTATGGGTCTTTTTGGCTTAGGGTTACACCTATGGGAAAAAAGAGAAAAAGTAGGGTATACTACTAACTTAAACGAAAAACCATTTTAGGAGGGATAATGGACATTAGAATAGAAATGCTAGAACTAATTACAATATGTTTTACAATAGTTGTTGTATGTTTTATTAAAAGTAAAGTAAGGAGATATTAATGGACATACTAACACAAGGAGTTTTATTAGTGGTACTTTTAATATTTTTTGCAATATTTAACTAAAGGAGATACAATGTCATACGAAACAAAAGAAGGATTTGGAGCATTATTTAACAATGCAACAAATAAAAAAAGCGATAAGCATCCTGATTATACAGGTAATGCTATGATTGGTGGTAAATTAAGATCTATTGGAGCTTGGATTACTGAATCTAAATCAGGAAATAAGTATATGAGCCTCAAATTTAGCGATTTTAAGCCAAAATCTGATGAATCAAGGGAATATACTACTACTGCCCCAGATAATGCAGAAATACCCTTTTAATGTCTTTATTTTTTGAAATAAAGGTTCGCATCAATGGGAAAGAAGAATGGAAAGATGCAAAAAAAGTATTCAAGTATTTGCTTGAGGATTACTCTAAAGTCAGCTATGGAGGTAAAATAGCTGATCCCTACATTACTCGTATTAATAAGTTCTACTCGGACATTCCTCAAGCATTACTTGATTCTTGGAAAGAGGCTTATCCAAATGTTAATATTGACCAGGAGATACAGAAATGCAAGGCCTGGTTAATATCTAACACAAGTAAAGCAAAGAAAGATTTTAAAAGATTTACAAATAATTGGTTGGCGAAAGCTATGGAAAATGGGGGGCAAATTCCAGTTGAATTGTCGGATAGGAAACTGGAACAACAAATACAAAAAAGAAAAGAATATGAAAAACAAGCCATGGTAGATGTAGCCCCCCCTGAATTTATAAAAGACATAATAGAACAAACTAAAAGGAAGCTATCCAAATGAGTGATGAATTAATGAAAATAAACCATCAACTGGGAAAGCAGATAGAACTTTATAGCAAAAAAATAGCTATTGCAATTGAGGGCTTAGAAGCTATAATTTTCGAAGGCTCGGATAATCTAAAAATAGCAGTAAAGACATTAGAAGCTATTCAAGATTGTGAGAAAGAATTTACACATAAAGAATCTGAAGAAGAATAAGGAGCTATTCAAGTAGGATCTTATTGTGTGCAGAGGTAAGGGGCAGGTGATTATCCTTTCTGCCTCGCCCCACCTCTAACAAGGTATCAACTCAAAGGACAATAATGGACAAGACAAGTGAAGTGGTCTTGGATATGTATAAATTCCGATTAATACACTACTGCAAAAAAGGTATGGGATCATATTCAGACCTATCAATAAATACAAAAATAACACCAAAGTTAGTAAAAACCACACTCGAAAGATACATAGAATTAGGTGGAAGTGAGGACTTCTCAGATTTTACAGAAGAAAGATATAAGGATTTTTTATTAGAATTTTTATAATGCCTAATTATAAGACAGCAAAGCTTGTAAAAAATAGAGATCATTTTAAGTGTGAAATGTGTGATAAATTAAAAATGGCTAAAGTATATGAATATCAAAGCATTAGCTATGTTAGGGATTATATTCCCCATCATTATAAAAAACTATGTGCAGATTGTATATATAAAACTGCTTATGGCACTAAGCTTTGGAAGAAAAAGAAAAAAGAAGGAGCATTAGATGAAATGTAATATCTGTGATTCAGAAATTGAGCAAGACAATGGAGATATTGTAGGCAATTTTGGTATATGTCCAGTAGCATTTTGTGTCTGGTGTGTATCTTCAATGACAGACATGGTAATACAATTAAATGGTTTTAATGATATTGAAGCATTAGAAGAAAGAATACAGGATCTAAAAAATGATATGTGAAATTTGTAGTATGAAAAAAATACTTAAAGAAAAAGATAAAGCTATGAAAAGATATACAGAGAAACTAAAGAGGGAGAACTATGGTACATCCAAAAGAAATTCCAGACATAGAAAAATTTGAATTTAACAATAAAAGACATTTTATATATTTCTTATTAGATGAGGAGGAAGTGGTTTATGTTGGTCAAACATCAAATTTTTTGAATAGAATTGTTTCTCATGAAAGAAGCGATAAAGTTAATAAGCTATGGGTTGATGGAAGATTGCAAAATTGCAATCCACAATTGAAAAAATTTAACAATATTTATATTAAACACACTCACAAAGACCATTTAGACCATTATGAAGAAAAATATATTAGAATTTATCTTCCTAAATACAATATTTGCAATGTGGCTCATAAAATTAGAAAAGAATTAGAATTTGAAAAAAGAGCAGTTGATAAATTTATAATAGATAATGATTTAAACATTAACATTGAAAGGAGCGACGACAAATGGCTCATCCAAGCAAACAAAAAGGTAATAGATTTGAAAGACAGATTGTAGAATTATGCAAGATCTGGGAAATAGCATGTAAGAGAGCATGGGGCAGCAATGGAGA
>VTLG01009075.1_pt1 | contig 12720 bp, 6 predicted proteins | sample 4694571 | NCBI WGS metagenome assembly VTLG01 (sample SAMN12604809, study PRJNA352737) | marine metagenome | biome: ENVO:00000447; feature: ENVO:00000209|ENVO:00000569|ENVO:01000036; material: ENVO:00002151; isolation source: viral sequences binned using virsorter ... | reverse complement strand
TGCCATTTAACATATCATATTTAATCGGCAAGTCTGATCCGGGTAGCACTTCAGTCAATAAGTTTCTATTACGTATTGATTGTACTATACCTGAGTTTATTTCTCTCATGTATGGTCTAAACAGTTGTCCTAATTCATTTCTTAAACCAGCTAGCGGCACTTGGTTATTTAGTAATCCAGCTACAATACGACCTCCCTGTCCGGGTCTACCAGCGAATAGGTCAACAAACGACTGTATACCAGCTAGATATGATTTACTTGTAATAGCTTGTGCCACTACAAGAGAGATCTTACCTAATTCGTTTTCTGTCCATTCTTCACCCATAAGTTCACTTGCGTCACCTACGTCAGCGATTGTAGACATAATAAGGTTAAATGGTTCAAAGTTATCATAACCAATACGTACAGCACCTAGCTTTATAGTTCTAGGCTCCCACTTACCATCTAGCCACATCTGCCTTTTTTGTCTGTCAACTGGGCCGTTACCGTTAAGATCACCACGCATCCATGCCTGTGAAGCCATGAATACTACAGCAGAACCTATAGCTAGTCTACCTTGTTGTAAAGCTCTTGCGTTAGCTAGTTCTTCAGCCGTATATATACCATACTTATGTACAGTACCTAAATCTTTAGGGTTAGCAAATGCAATATCATTAAACTCTTTGACTAAGAAGTTAAAACCGGGTGTGTACTTACCTGTTAACGCAAGTCCATTTACACCAGTTCTAGCAAATAAAAAGAACGGTTTAGCAAGAGGCATAGAAGTAAATACATCATTAAGACCTTTAGCAAAACCTGTAAGATCTTGTGTAAGTGTTACTTCTTTACGTGCAAACTGTGTAGCTTCGTCAATAATGTTTCCGTTAGCATCAAATACTTGAGAATAAAAATCATCCTCGTATGCTTTCATTAGATCTCTGTTAATCTTTGGTAACTCAATACCACTACCTTGCATGTCTAATACTTTACGCATAGCCTTTTCACGCATTTTAGCACGTCCAAGAATATATGCAAAAGCATCATCAGTAGCTGCCATCAGCTTAGTTGAGTACGTCAAGAGGTTACTGTTGTTCATCTGACGTGCCATATTAGCTACACGAAAAGCTGCTTGCTCTCCTTCAGTAGCACGACCACTATCTTCTGCCCAGCGTCTTAGTACCTCCCAGTTATCGTCTCCAGAAGTGTACTCACTAAAACGAGTTTTTACTCTTTTTATATCACCTTTCCAATATGAGTTTAATTTAGTTCTAAATAAAGTAAACGATTCTGGTATAGCTTCAATCATACCATTTACAGCTGCTAAACTAGCCCTGACTGTAGTAGCGTCTCCAGTAAAAGGATAGCGTAATGTAGCACCTAAAGCTGTTGACAAAGGTCTTAAAAATGTTGCAGTAGATGTACCCATAATCGCTCTTACTGGTGTTTTAGGTCCACTTAACACGCTGTGTGTCATAACACCCTCAAGTTCACGTATAAGTGCACCTGTTCTATCAGTACCATTAGGACTTAATTTACCACCTAATATAACTGTTCTAGCCCACTTATCAAAGTCATCTAAAGTATTAACATTGTCCATCATAGAAAACGCTTCAAATAAAGCATTTAACAAGTTATCGCTTTTATCTTGTTCTGCTATTTTAAGAACTGACATGATAGACTCTTTTGCATCCTCCATGCTTTGAGCTAGTGTTTCTTCAACAGCTACTTTTCTAGCTTTACCAGCACCTAATGCTCTAAATGAATCGGACTTTACAAATCTAGCTTTCTTTGTATGGTACAATGCAGTAAGCATAGTATCTACAATCTGTTTAGCTGGTCCATCTATATCCTGTAAGTCTACAAGGTCAGCTATTTCTCTACCAGCAATACCTGTATCACGTAACTGTTTTAACAATGTGCCAACAACAAGGTCAGCAATAACTACATTTTTAGCAGTCCAGTTTTCGATACCATCAATAACATCAGGTTGATCTTCAAGAAGTTCTTTTAGATATTCGTTAGCAGACATGTCAATAGCATTTCTACCTTGTGTAATGCGTTGATGCCCCTCGATAGCTTCTTTATATTTTGCGGCTAACGCTTTTCTATCACCCTTTGCAGCTTCCAACTCTTTTGCAAATTTATTTTCGCTCATCAAACCACGCAAGATTCTTTCGACCTGTGCGTCGTCTGTACCGCCTTTTAAGGCTATTCTTTCTCGTTCTACGGGTGTTGTAACAGAACCAGTTGAACCCTCCTCTGAGCCCCATTGAGTACGTGTTTTTGACAACTGCTCACGAGCTGTCTGTGGGTCCACCTCTGTTATGTGAGCTCCTTGATGTGGTTGAGATATAGGTGCATTTTTATCTGCTCTGAACTCTATCTCTCCTTCTCTTAGTTGTGCAACACCGGCTTGTACTGTTTGATCTTTTAGACTTTTATTTCTAGCTGTAATCTGATCTACAGCTTGTTGACTGCCTTTTTTTAATGTGTAGGCTAGACCATCAAAGACTAACCCTATGCCCATACCTTCTACGATGTTTTTAACTTTCATCATAATGGGGTGGTCAGTATCTTTTGTAGACAGTGGTGTATCTATCCAGCCATATCTATCACGTAATGCACCCAAAGCGTTCTGCTCATCTGATTCTTTAGATATAAGATCAGACGCAGCTCCTACAGCTGCACCTCTGACAAGATTACCTTTCATCAATGTCAAAAGGCCAGCTGGTACAGCAACTAAACCTGTAGCTGCTGCTCCTTTTGCAGCTAATACTGTGCCTGCTGCGAGAGAACCGAAATGTACCAGTCCTCTAAGCTGTTTACCCCACCATGTTTTTGTTTCAATAGGGTTATCATAAGCACCGAATGGCGTAAAATCAGGTGTGTATGTGCCTGTAGCATCCCGCTGTCGTTGCATTTCTCCAGTAATCGCATCTACTGTACGTTCTGGAAATGTAGCAATAGAGGATGCTGTATCTTGTAAACCACCTGACAAAATAGATTGACCTTCTTTAATGAGTGCCTTAGCACCCCATGTATCAGCATTACGAGGATCATATTGTTCTGCATCAGCCTTAGCTGTTGCTGCTGCCTGCTCTTCCGCTACAGCTTTTTTCCTCTCTTGCTCTTGATTATACTCTTCTTGTAGTCTTTGGGCTTCATCACCTAAGTAATCTAGATAATCCGTATCGACTTCAATATTAGAGTATTTATTTGAGTCCGTCATTTTTAGTTATATAGTGTTTTTGGATTAAAGGTTTGTTCTGCCTTTAGTCTTCTAGCTTCTTCTTCAGCCTTCTTCTTAGCTGCTTTATCATTACGTAGTTTTTCTGCTTCGGTTATAATAATCTCAGCTACATCAGCTTGCAAGTTTTGAAACTGATTATTTTTCATACCACGTAGGTTAGGGAATATCTGTAGTACAGCTTCCTGTTCTTCTAAACTTAAATTAATTAATCTGTGCCAATCTTTAGCTTCTGTTTGTGCACCGTTTATAGAGTTAGATCTATTAGCTCTGTTTCTAATAAGTGATAACACCATATAACTTTGATTGTCTTCAGTAAACTTAGCACCACCCATGCCTGCAAACGCACCACTTTCTACAGCAGTAATAATCTCTTCAGATGTAAATCCGTATCTACCAAAGTCTGTATATCCAGCCTTAGCTAAATTATAGACTTGTCCAATACTTCTGTTAGTGAGGCCACGCATATTTGCCATTAGTGGGCTGCTTGAGTTTGGGTTATAAAAATAATTATCTGACTCTTCTTGTGACTGAGTAAATGTTTCTGTACCGCCAAAAAACTTACGTCTTTTCATCTGACGCTCTTTAGCAAAACCATTAAGTAGTTTTTCAGAACCTTCTTTATTACCACTTATAAAGTTGTAAGTTTTAGTTGGTGATGACTTATAGTTTATCGAGTTTATTTCGTCAGCTGTTAGATTGTAGTTTTTCTTATAATTGATTAAACCAGTAGTCGCATCCATACCACCTGTTGCTTTCAGCCTTTCTATTCCAAACTCTAGGTCATTTAACAAAGTACCATCATCTTGCGTAATTTTTACTCCTCTAAGAACCGATTTAAAATATGTTGGCAATTCACCACCGACTACTAGGTATCTTTTTAGTTGACGTAAAGCTTCTTTTTCAAACATTGAGTTATACTTTGGATTAGTTATAAGAGATATGTCGTTTAGTAAAGAGTCTTTATCTTTTTGTATATCTAATGGTGAGCTTGTAATTACATTTTTAAAATAATCTTCGTACTTACCAGAGACGAGATTTGTTATAATATCACCTACTTCTTCTCCTACAGCTTGCCGTACTGATTTATTATTACCACTTTGATCTAAGTTATTATCGACTTTAAATCTTAACTCGTAGATAGCTGCTTGTAATTGATTATTCTGAGTTGCACTAAAAGTGGTTACTGTTTCACCCGCTGCGTCTGTTAGTGCTTTTTTGTAAGAATCTTCTATCTGCGTTATAGCGTCAGAAATTGGTGGTGAAACTTTGCCAGCATTTGGCTGATCTCCAAAGTTTAACCCAGTGTGCATCCTAGACATTTGGCTAAGAAGTAGTTGATTAAAAGGCTGATCTCGTAATACAGGATTATCTTTTTGTTTTGCCATTAACTCAAATACTACTTCTCTAGGAGGCTTTCCTTCATATTGTGCGAATACTTCTTTTATTTCTTTTTCAAAAACTATATTAGCAGCTTGAATATCAGAGTCAGGATCTCCCTCATAAATTCTAATAGCTTGATTAACATAGTTTAAGTCAGCTTCTCTAAAGGTAAAATTACTATCTTCAAAGGTTGTCAGGCCACCACCACTATGTGTAAATAAAAATTCTTTTGCTAAATAATTTAATTGAGTAGAACTAATCCTTCTATTTTGTGTCAGGTTTGACGCTAGTCTAATAGTGGTACTAAGAGCTTCTTTATCAGACTTAAGATTCATTTCTTCTTTAACAGTCTGAACAAGTAAGTTCATGTCAGGAAGCACGCCTTCGTTTGGATCGTAAAGTTCTAAAGTTTTTTCAATAGTTTTTTCAGCATTTTCTTTTGATATTGACTTATAGTTACGATTTTGTAGTGTATTCCACTCAGTTAATTTTGACTCTTTAAATTCAACTAATCGTGGATAGATTGTTTTATTATAGAAATCTTTAAATTTGCGACCGTCGGTATCAACATTAGCAGCTTGCCCTTTTAATATTGAATGTACTCCGATTAATTCAATCAACTCATCTATAGTACTAGCAGCAGTAGTGCTATCAGTAATGTTATTAAAGTTACCTTTACGTAGCAACTCTTCACCAGCTCTTATAGTATCTGCTAACTCACTTTTTATGGTTCTTAAACTAACAGGCTCTTGCTCGTTAAGTTTTATATTGTATCCAAATTCAAAAGCTTGTTTTCTATTTTCCTTAAATAAATCGTTTGTATACTTAGCTGTTGTATAATCTAAATTAAGATCTTGTTTTTGTAGAACTCTTTTATTAGCTCTCTCGTACGAGTTTTTAGCCTCTTCGTTCTGCTCTTTACCTTCCTTTAATGTCTCTATTAACTCCAGTCCCTCTGCTATAGTTGGAACAAAATCTGCAAGAGCGGCTATAGCATCAGGAAATTGTGTTGCCCGCATTGCGGCTATTCTTTCTAAAGCAGCAGACTCGCGTCTAAGCTTTGATTTATTATTTTCTATATTTTCTGATATAGATTCTTCTAGGTCAACGTCTGTTCTTAAGTAATTTGTTTTACTAATATCGGGAAGTCGATCCCGTGGTGTACCAATTATGTTACTAAATGATCCTGTTGTCATACGACCTCCATGTCAATATCAATTTGATTATAGTCTACAGTTAGATAACCTTCTGGATGTATGCCTACAGCCATAGGATTCTTTTTAAGAACATCTTGAGCCATAGCTCCACGGAAACGTATTTCTGGTCTAACTTTATAGTTAAACTCGTATATCTTGTAACCATCATTAGATGTACCAACTTGTTCTATATTTTCTTTTAGCTTAATATCAGATCCTAAACCTTTAAATATCGCACCGAGTCCGCCTGCTTGACTGATAGAAGCTAATCCGGAACCAATACCGATTACATTTGATATAAGACCTAAAGTGCCACTAAGATAATCAGACGGAGGCATCATTATAGGCTGTCCATAAGCTGCTGGTACACCTAGTGCTTCTCTTGCTCGTGAATTTCTTGCTAATAAATTACGTCTAGCACCTTCTTGAAAGTATGCCATATTTCTTCCGACTACGTTATCTATAACACCTTCTATTTCTCCTTTTTTTTGTAAAAATTTTAAATAGTTATTTTTTCCAAAACGTCTAGATCTACCACCCTCATCAACACTTAATGTGCCAAAGTAATTACGGGCAGCGGTTTCTAAACTAGATCTACCTTTACCTACTTCATTTAAAGTTCTAGCAAAAGCATCAGAAATTTCTCGACTGTATCCGAGTATATTGGCATCTATACTTTTTGTAAATGAGATTTCTTTATTATAAAAGCCAATTCTTTCTTGTTCAAATTCAGCATTTTTTGTTAATGCTGCTTGTTCGGCGGCAGCTCTCTGCCCCGCATTAGCATCTACGCACACGGCAAAATTCAATAAATGTTACATTGTTTGGCCCATGTTTTAACTTACGTAAAAACTTAAAGCCTAGAAACCTTAGCAATCTTATATGTGCTGTGTTTCTACTATCAACTATATTCCAAAGGAGGGGCTCAGTGCGGCTATCGACATACCGTTTAGCCTCTCTTGCGAATGTAATTGGGTGTTGGTGTATAAGAGGGGTGCATAGCATCCATATATCCCCCTCTTTTCCCACTCCGGCCATGCCAGCAGTCTTGCCGTTAGGCAATGTGAAATACACATAGGAGGGGTTGTGAGACATCAGAAATGGTAGTAGGGTAGGATCTATCCCATGACCCTCTTGAACCTCTCTGAGGTCGTCTGGACGGAGGTTAGAGGCCACTTCTGTAGCAGCCTCCAAAGTGATTGGGTGAATATAATTACTCATAAAGATTTATATATTGGTTCTAGCTTTTCTATTGTATCAGACATCCAAGGTTCCCATGGCATTTGTACACCTTTTTCGGCGTATCGCTCATACCATCTGTTGGTCTTCATTCTCCAATAGAAGTATCTAAGTTCTGTTTCTGTAAGTTCTATGTTATACACGTTTGTAAAATCTAGGTGAAAAGTCTCCTTCCCATGATACAGCTCGAAGAGTTGCAGGGGCAGGGTGACTGGACTTTAAAGTTATTTCTACGTTTTCATTTTTTTCGTAGACAGGAATAGTTTGGATATGCTCTTCCAAATATGGAGCATCAGATACTTGATACTCGTTTAGTAACGCTGAGTCGTAGACATCAGGGTAATCAGCTTTACCAAGACGTTTTAGATTAGTCTCATATAAACCTATCTTACCAAAGTGAAACTTCAGCCTATGTAAAATAAGAGATGAATTAATATCGGCACGAGTTACTTCTCCAGTAGTTTTTACAGGAAATATCTGTGGAAACTCTACTAAGTATTCGTATAAATAACCTATATTTAAAGTAGCACTAGACCAGTTTCCCGGTACTGTAAAGCTTGTTGTACTGTTTTGAACCATAGTAACTTTAGCATAACGTCCAACACGTGCTGCGTCTTCGTTAGTATCAACTAAAACTAAATCATAGTTAGGTGTAGTTACATTTGGTATCCAAGTAACATTACTGAATGTTGTAAGTTGTGTGTTTGAGTCGTAAACACCACTAGAAATAGAAACTCTGTTATCAAGATGTATTAAGTAGTTAACATCATCTTGTGTAATACTCGGTTCTAAGTCTGACTGAATAATTTTAATGCACTGTAAAAAATTATCAGAGTCTACAAAAAAATACTCATCATTAATAATAAAATGGTATAGTAAAGGATTGTTAAACTTCCATTTAAACCATGCAGCTTGCTGTCTTTTATCTCCAATATTAAAGTATTTATAACCAAACACAGTATCACTGTTCTCCTTACCCATCAAGATGATAGAGTTTTCTCTTGAATTTGTAAGTAAGTTTAATTCTTTTGGTAATAACGAAGGTACAAGTTTACTACTCTCAACTACAGTAGGCTCACCTTCTCTAGCAGTATTAGCCATTTCATTAAGTCGACTAAACTTACCCGAGTTGTCAAGATATGCAATAGTAGTTCCTAAAGATATAGGAGGCACCTCTACATTATAATTATATGTAGACACACTTCTTAATTTAGCAGTGTCAGGATTTAATACTGTATCATCTGTAGATAGTAAAAATTGTTGGTTTGAACTAAACACGAGTAAGCCTGCATTTATTTCTATACCGTCAAATAAGTCAGACGGAAAATTAGATGAAGATGATATATCTATAGGATCGCTAGGTGATATAGTCAAAGCAGATACACCAAAAAAGTCTGGGCTACCTAATGTGCCGGGCCTTGACATTACTACATTTTCTCCAGATAAAAGAGCTAGTCTATTACGAAAAAATAGAACCTTATTTATACGTTTAGTTACAAATGTAGGTAATGGGTTAGTGTTACTATCTCCCACTTGACGATCTTTATATTCAAAGTCTGTTGTATGCAGACTAACCTCGAATACTGTAGTTGCAGTTCGCTGGATTATTAACGGCATATTATATAAACGTTTGGATATGTTTGGTGCTGCACACTCGCTCCAAGCACCAACCCCATCCTGACCGTTTTGACCCTCGAATCTTAAGTAGTAGTCATCCTCGTCAGCCATTCGTGCATTTTTAACCTGTACTATATAACCATGTTTACAGTGAGCAGGCAAGTTAGTTACGTCATTAATAGAGCTTTGCATAATTCTCATTAAATCTGGCTCTACTTCTTCAATGTTAAACTGAGTATCACTTTCTAGATATAGGCTAGTTCCTATAACTTTTGTAGTAATAGGTGTACCACTTATTGCAGCAATCTCAGTAGCTATACCAGCTAAAATAGCATCAGCTGAAACTGCTGTATCAGAATCAAACGGAGTAGGAGCTGGACGTATTACGCCTGCATCAGTGCCATTATATTTTCCAGATACAACAACTTCTTCATGGTCTGTGACTTCTAAAGTATATATAGCTCTTCTTTCATCTACAGAACCACTACCAGATCCTCCACCACCATCAACACTACTCATACAAATAAGAACTTGATCTCCTGTTTCCCATCCTTCTCCACCATGTAGTAAAGTAACATCTGGTGAATAGGAGCATCGAAAAGCATTGGTATTACCCGGTGCACTACCTTGTTGCCCTAATGTTGTAATACGAAATGTAAGATTTTTTTTACTGGTATCTGTTACAACATTACCTGATGAATTTAAAACAACACCCAATGTTGCGTCAGTAAAACTAACAGTATTAGCACCCGCTGTATGAGTCAGGTCATGAGCTGAGGTATCTTCATCTAGTTCAGTAAGCTGCACACTTCCGGGTGAATTTGTACTAACGTTAAATATATAATATTCTCTTTTATTCTCTAAACCGCCTATACCGCCTGACGTGTCGGTTGCACTTACTTTATGATAAATTACAGGATCTCCCGCTTCATAACCATGATCTGAATTTAAACTTAAACTATCAGTAGAGGGGTTTGAAGAGCTAGCAGTAGGAAGAACATAACTATTACCTGATGAAACACTAAACACCTCTGTACCAACACCAGCACAGTGACCTGAGTTATTACCTTCGTATAATGTGTGCTCTTTAATTTTAAGTCTTGTAGCAACTTTTAGAGTTACATTTTTACTAGCATCATCTGTACCGTTTGTAATGTTAAGTCCATATTGCCTACCATTTTCTGTTCTGGTTAACTCAACTAAAGCAAAGTGCTCTTTACTGTTTCTTTGAGTTCTGGGTTCTATTAGACAAGTTCCATTTCTAGCAGTATTAGTAGTTGTAGTTACAGTAAAAGAATGAGCGTTAGGTAAAGAAGCTATTTTAAATACAGCATCTGTAGGCGTACTTGTGTTAGATGTTAAAAAATCTATTGCTACATCATCATCAACAGCAAGTCGATGATTTGGTAATGTAAAAGTAGTGGTATTACCAGAGGCGGATTCAGTCCATGTTGCATTTTGATTGACACGTACGACTGTATCAGGATTAGTCGTATCACGATTAGTAACGAATGTAGAATCATTAATCGTAAGAAACTGTAAGTCTTCTGGATTAGTTGCGGTAAGATAACTTTTGATAGTAGCTTCGGAAAGGTTTTGATAATTTACAGTCATCTCTTGACCGTCACTACATCTCCATATTCTAGTATTCCCATCATGATCTACTTGTCCAACATAAGATCCTTCAGTTTCATCACGAAAATAGTGAAACCAAGTTCCAGTTTTATTAGTAGCATGGTTAGGGTCAGAATATACATTAGTCAAAGGGGCTGTACCTTTTCTTTCACTTCCCGGCCTTTTGAATAGACCAAAAGTTACGTCAGGTATAGAGTTTACTGTGTCTCTTACCTGTCCCGGAAATTTAAGGTGGTCAGCCTGTTGTGATATACCACCCGTATAAGTTGGAATAGTTTGAGTAATACTTGCCATTATCTTCTAAGATTTCTCCATGGTTGATAGGTTTGATGTACAGTGTTATCTTCAAACCCAAACATAGTGTGATTGCCTTGATTACACTCGTATTCAATTAAAGCTGCACGACTTATAGATTCTTGCCCTGCTAGTAATCTTACAAGAGCTGGGTTTGCAACCAGTTGTGTTGCTGCCATTCTTGATGCCCTGTAAGTTATGTGCCTTCTAAAAGGTATTGGTGTATCTTCAAAGGGATATACCTTGACTACATCTAAATCAAAAGTAGCTGGCATGTCAGGAAAGTCATCTTTATGAGTTATCTTATCGTATAGAAAACCGTTACGTCTGACGAAATCGAAGGTCTTTCTTGTCCAGTTATCTGGTAAGTCTATTCGTACAACGTCTGCTGCAATCGCTATTTTATTGTTTCCATCTTTTTGAAATGGTTTATGACGCTCTGTATTAAAATGCCAGCCTTCTGACTGTACATCTATGTTAGAATCTTTTAATAAATTAAATATAAATTGTATCTCTGGATTATCGTTTGTTATGTTTCCTGTATTAGGATCTTTAAGTTGTGATATTGGTGCTTGTCCGATAGCTCCCAGTATAGAGTTCACTGCGGATAGTTCGGTATCGGTGTCAATAGTTGTGGTAGCCATAAGAAAAAAAAAGGAGGCCGAAGCCTCCGTATAATGTGTAAGTTAGAAAGCAGCGTTTCCAACAGTTGTTGCTTCACCAGCAGCGTTGCGGCTTGTTGCCACACCAGCTACGAGCTCAACAGCAGCAGCAGGGTTAAGTGCATCTGCACCCATAGCTAGACGACCTAGGATTACATCACCTTGGTATACCACTGAGATGTCTCCAGATGTTGTCTGAACTTGTGGGCCGATTGCCTCAACACAACCAGCAGCTTCTTTTTGGAAGATAAGTCCACAGCTGTTTTCAAATGCAGAAGTACCGTTACCATAAGAGTTAACAGTCTTTGTTGTTGAAGAGCCAGCAGTCTCATCAGCCATAGCAACTTCTACGAAGTCACCAGTTGCTCCGGGGTCTGTAACACCGGGGTTTGTGTTAGATGCGGAACCAAACTTAGTACCGAATCTGCCAAAGAAAGGAATGTTCATTGACTTGTAGATGGTGATACCAGCTATTTCAATGATACCGTTACCAGACTGTAACGCATCTCCTCTCTCATTACGGTTGATTAAACCGTTTCCTTCTACGTTCTGGATAAGTTCGTAGTATTGTCTTGGGTTGAGTACAGCTACTCTACCTTCTTGACCTACTCCTTTCTCATCTAGTGCAGCAGCTGCGTCGTAGAATCCGTTGATTAAAGCAGTTGAATCATATGCAGCACTACCATCGTTAGTACCTGATGCTTTGCTTATACGGATCTGTGTTCCACCGGGCTCTTTAAAGCCATTCTTTGTGATTGGTGAAGCTTGACGTGCAGCCTTTGTGATCGCTCTGAAGATCTTTCTGTCATACTGCTCTGCAAGAGCGTATCCGATCTTTCTTGAGATTTCACCACGTAGATCGTAGTGTGCTAGAGTCTCGTCTAGCTCGTAGACAAACGCAGAACTGATGAGTAAGTCATCAACTGTGATTGTCTTTTCAGCTACTGGAGGTGCTCCATCGGAGTTACCTAGTATGCTGTTGCCGGGTGTATGATACTCGGCTGATGTTCTTCCTGTGAAGATGAACTGAAGTGACTTACCGTTTGTAAGTGTTCTCTTCATGATAAGGTCACGTGCTATCGTGTTCCTTTGGAAGCCTTTGAACATTTCTCCGGAAAACAATTTAAGGTATAACGCCCTCTTGTCTCCAGCTGAGTTCGATTGACCGGGAGCTGTTATGCTAGTGGTCAATGTTGAATTTTGTTGTGCCATTTCTAAGAATGATATTGATTTACGTTTCTCAGATCTGAAATTTTTTGGCCATTTTTTGTGGTCTATCCCACCGTCTAGACGGCTCAAGGTATCTGCCTTAGCAGGCTCTCGCCAATAGAGATGGGAGGACTTGAACCTCCCTGTACGGCCTTAACCGATTACTCTTGTGTACTTGATGCCACGATATACGTAGGTTACAGTCATTGTACTCTCCATATACCAAGCCCCGTTCCATGCTTGGGTGTCATGCGTCCCT